>Ga0325401_1000625_pt1 | contig 26666 bp, 22 predicted proteins | sample PopdelMetagenome_FD_205666 | JGI IMG/M metagenome (GOLD analysis project Ga0325401, IMG submission 205666) | Populus deltoides microbial communities from Bellville, Georgia, United States - Xylem-PdKOR-R2 | ecosystem: Host-associated > Plants > Phyllosphere > Stem > Wood/Secondary xylem | place...
TATATAGTAAAGAAAAATAAACTTTCAGTTGGTAAATATCATTATAAGAAAAGAATTAAGGAAATGATAAAAGCATAGAAACAAATAGCGTATAAAATTTGAAAAGGTCTAGAATTTGTATTAACATTGAGGTATATATAATTCCTTAAAGTTTTTTTGGATTTAATTATTACTAACTTATATTTACTTGTACAAATTGATTTGCATGATGTTGTTCGTGTTCTAATCCAACACTTTGGCATCAAAATTTGAAAAACGATTGACATTAATAAAGAAAAAATATATATAAAATGAGAGTATTATGTATACTTATAGTAATATAAAAATTAATATATCATATTAATGGTAGGATAAGCTGATTGATCATTCAAAATTTGTAATAAAATATCAAATTAAAGAACAATTTTAGAATTTAGAAGCAATGAACACACAAGAGAGGAGTGTCGGGCCAAAATCCATTATGAGCCGTGAAGATCAACCCACTACAACTAATGCCAACAGCCCATGAACCATGGGTTAGCTCTGTCACCATCACACCTTGACCCCTCAGCACCCAAGGTTGGTTACAAAATTATTTCCTAAAATATTATTTTTTTAAGTTGATTTTTTGATTCATGACTAGTTCGATCATATTCCGAGTCAAATTTTAAAATTATAGTGACAAATTCATGGATTAGTTTTCAAAAGAACAAAGAAAACCAGAGAAAGTTGTCACTTTCACCCCTCAGCACCCAAGAGTGGTTCCAAAGGTCTTCCCTTCAACGAATCATAGATAGAGCATGACGACAAAGATGACAAAAGTCCCGTGCATATAAACAAACAAATTAAACCAACGTCGTTATTAAATTAGCCCTAGACTACTAGATACCAAATACCATTACCAACAAATCCTTTTAGCTTCTTGTATCCTCAAATGATCCCAACAATTCTTGCTCCGCAAAATGATCCCATCATCCTCTAGATATCCACACATTCAGACGTTGTTAGTCTCTTGTGTTCTTCTCTTCTTAGTCTTCAAAGTCCAAGCCAAGTGTAGAACAGGTTGTGACCTTGCCTTGGCTTCTTATTATGTATGGCAAGGATCAAACCTAACTTATATCAGCACCATCTTCAACCAGAGCATTACTGAGATCCTTCGTTACAATCCTAAAGTCCCAAATCAAGATAGCATACGTAGTGATACAAGACTCAACGTACCCTTTTCTTGTGATTGCTTAAATGGTGATTTCTTAGGGCGTACCTTTTCTTACATTACTCAATCTGGTGATACTTACCATAAGATTGCAAGGAATGCCTTTTCTAACCTCACCACTGAGGATTGGGTTCACAGAGTCAACATTTATGATATCACTGAGATACCAAACTATGTTCCTATTAATGTAACAGTGAACTGTACATGTGGAGATAAGCAGGTGTCAAGGGATTACGGATTGTTCGCGACCTACCCTCTTCGGCCCGGCGAGAACTTGTCATCCTTAGAGGCGGAGTCCGGTGTGCCGGCTGATTTGCTAGAGAAGTACAACCTGGGGACGGATTTTAATGCAGGGGGTGGGATTGTTTATGTGCCGGCAAAAGGTTAGTTACTTTTTCACTGTAATATTCTTTAACCTTAATTCTTTTAGGCTCCACAAAAATATAGAATTTATACTGTTAATTCTTATCTTGCATGGAGCCAAAATGTTGTGGCTTGGACATCTGGATGTAAAATTTGTATCTTAATCTGGTTTTTTTTGTCGAAACATGATATATAGTGGCTATTATATACTCTGCCAACTTGCACCAAACGAGTCTCTTTCCAGTGTATATCTAATATTGTATTCCCTAGACCTTGTCAATTATATACAGGTTGCCCTGTCAACACGGTATTGATATATATATATATATATATATATATATATATATATATAGAGAGAGAGAGAGAGAGAGAGAGCTAGAGGGAGAGAGAGAGAGAGCTAGAGGGAGAGGGGGAGGGATATTGTGGAGGGATATTAGCTAGAAGGAGAGAGGGAGAGGGAGAGCTAGTACTGTGATTGAAACATTCCATTAACGTTTTTGAATTGATCAATATCCTCTGCTAATTAAAGGGATTTTAAACAGATATTTCTAGTCTTTTGTAATAAAATTATGAGAAAGAAACAAGAAACCAGATGATTATACATTCATAGACATTTGTCATTTACTTATCATTGCATAACTGGAATGTATATAACTAATAATTAATCAGGACTGCATCATTTATATGTGTGGGTAATTTTATACATACATATATATATATATATATATATCAACTCTATTTTTTTATTAGAGTTTTAAATTTACATAAGTTTATATTGTTTGTACTATTAATTAATTTTAATTAATAAAAATAAAAATAATGAGATTCTACCTCGTGATAAGATAAAATTGTATAAAATAATAATTCATTGAAACTAGATTAATGAGCTATGATCATTAATTTCATCGCTTAAGAAAAGAAAAATGCAAGGTGTAATTATTTTTTTTTAATTTGGTATTAGTAATAGTTTTCTTATTCTATTTTTTAATTTTTTTTTAAAGAAAGAAAAACATAATTTGTTTCTTTTTATTATTTTTTTAAATTAAAATATGCAATCATTTATCATGATTTTTATTTTTTAAAATGGTTTTAAAATAGCAATTATTACAATTTAAATTGAAAATCAGAACAAACTGTTTTTTTTTAGTTTTAGAACAAAACAGCAGATATGGACAAAAAAAACCCATGATGATCCTCAATTTGTCCTTTAGCCCAGACTAAAATTAATAATACAAAATAAGACATAGTTCAGGCCCATCAGCAGAATACCACTAAGCCCAGCCCATAACCCTCTGTTTTGGCGGTTGTATAACCGTTATTTTTTATTTGATCCCATATTTTTCATTTCTTGTACATTATGGTCCATGACGTTTGGCTTTTCAATGTTCCACAGATCCAACTGGAAATTATCCTCCTCTAAAGATGTAAGACACCACAACCCTAGCCATACTTCCCTGTCTGCTAACTTGAATGCTGCCATTTTTTGACTCATGTACAATCACCATTTATTTTTATTTTTTTTGCAGTGCAACTGGTAGGATCATCTGGTCTTCCTTGAGTATTATTTTCTTCAACTATCAATTTCTTTTTTATCAAGAAATGTGAAGATATATAGGCCCTGAGCTTATGTTGTTATGCATGGCATTTCAAGCAGGAATCTCAAGCAGAGTCATTGCAGGCATATCTGTTGCAGGAGTTGCTGGAGCTTTCTTTTTGGCATCTTGTTTTTACTTTGGATTTTATAGAAGGAGAAAGGTTGAGGCATCATTGCTCCCAGAAGCAGCAGAAAGCCCCTATATTCACCACAGACATGGTAACTACTTATTTCTGTAGTTTTTTAGTTAACTGATGAAGGATTTGCAATGCTCCATGTCCCATATATGGGGCTATGAAGAATTGACGCAGCCAAACCTATTCCTTAGAATTTAAGAAACAAAGAAGAAATAATTTCTGAGAAGGATGAGGATAACAAGCACAACGCAATGTTACACTTGTAACCTCTATGACTGTTCATGTTGTGCAACGGATGCTGCTCCCAATCCTACATCCTGGTGGGATGGGAGCTAACTCTCGAATCATTCTCTAAGCACCAACGCAGTGCTTCACTTATAGGCTTGTGTCTGTTCCAGTTGCGCAATGAGCCCTGCTCCTGGGCCTAGGGCTTGGTAGGATTCCTCGTATCTCTTGTGGTTAGCTTAATTTTTCTCTGTACTATGGTTTTAGGGTCTGGAAATATATTGGAGCAGACTTCGGAAACAGCTGCTCTTGTTGGTTCACCGGGGCTAACAGGTTTTACAGTGGACAAATCTGTGGAGTTCTCTTATGAAGAACTTGCTAAGGCTACTAATGACTTCAGCATAGATAATAAGATTGGACAAGGTGGGTTTGGAGCAGTGTACTATGCTGAACTAAGAGGCGAGGTTCGTAGTCATGATCTTTATCCTTCATTGATTCATCACTAAGAAATCTACAAGAAAGCAATAAGGAAACTCATAACAGGATTGTATTGTTTGAAACTAACCACTTGTGTGCCGATTTGGCTCACTCTTTCCTCCACCTCCTGTCTTTGCAGAAAGCTGCAATCAAGAAGATGGATATGCAAGCGTCCAAAGAATTTCTCGCTGAGCTGAAGGTCTTAACACACGTTCATCACTTAAATCTGGTAATTAATATTCGATCCTTTTATGTCTGTCATGCTTAGGAACTTGACACCATTAAGCAGTTAGTCAGGAACTTCTGTTGAATAAACAACTTGATTAATTAGCCTGCATTTGATCCTTGATGATCTTTGGTTACTGTATTAAGATAGAAAAGATGGAAATAGTGAGGATAGAGTCCTTCCTATTTTGAAAGGACAAAAACACTCCAAAACTGTCAATAGATTTTTTTTTGTCTTTGTTTTTGTCCCCCAACTAAACATATTTTTGTTTTTTTTATCCTGAGATACCAACCAAATACAACCTAAGTATTCAATCATCTTATGGCCACCATATCGCTTGCGAAAACAATTTTGGGCAGGTGCGCTTAATAGGATATTGCGTCGAAGGTTCCCTATTCCTGGTCTATGAGTTCATTGAGAATGGAAATCTAAGTCAACATTTGCGTAGTAATTCGGGTAAGGATCCATTGCCATGGTCGACTAGGGTACAGGTAGCTTTGGACTCAGCCAGAGGCCTTGAATACATCCATGAGCATACTGTACCTGTATATATCCACCGTGATGTCAAATCAGCAAACATTTTGATAGACAAAAACTTCCGCGGAAAGGTTCGCAATCTTCCTGTATTCCTATTTTAGCCTCTGAAGTATTTTTATGTGAAGTACTCCAAACTAATATTTTGTACAGGTTGCAGATTTTGGTTTGACAAGGCTTACTGAAGTTGGAAGTGCTTCATTGCACACACGCCTTGTCGGTACATTTGGATACATGCCTCCAGAGTAAGTTTTCTTACTGTAAAAGGTTTCAGAATCGATCTCAGGATAGAATTATGAGTTTTTTTTTTCCACTTTAGTTTCATGTTCTTACAAGATAGGAATCATTTGTTAACAGGATGGATGTTTTGAGATTCCACTAACAGCGATACTTGTCTGTGACTTAGTCGCTACAAATGATTTGATTGATCTTGACATTTCTGTCCAGGTATGCTCAATATGGTGATGTCTCCTCCAAGATAGATGTATATGCATTCGGAGTTGTGCTCTACGAACTGATATCCGCCAAGGAAGCTGTTGTCAAGACAAATGAATTTATCACTGAATCCATGGGACTTGTAGCTTTGGTTGTTACTCTTTCCATTAATTCCCTTTGCTCTAGCACATAAACGATCTCTCAATTTTTTTTCTGCTATGATAACCTGAGCTATATGCCTGGATCTGCTGCAGTTTGAGGAAGTTCTGGGACAGCCTGATCCAAGAGAAAATCTCCCTAAGCTTGTCGATGCTAGGCTTGGAGACGACTACCCTCTTGACTCGGTTTGCAAGGTGATATGTGATTCCAGAAAATGCAAGTTGTCCATGGTGTGGACTAGTGTCAACACTAAAAATGTCATGGTTTGGTTTTGTTCACAGATGGCCCAGCTTGCCAGAGCTTGCACACAAGAAAATCCGCATGTAAGACCAAGCATGAGGTCGATTGTGGTTGCACTAATGACACTTTCCTCTTCAACTGAAGATTGGGATGTTGGTTCATTCTATGAAAATCAAGCTATTGTCAATCTAATGTCAGGAAGGTAGCATGTGGATTGCAATGAGAAGACAGATTGTTTTCTTCCTAGATTCATTTCATGTATAATTCTCGCCTTCTTTAATTTCTGCATACCTATAGAATTTCTCTCAGGAATTTTGAAAAATCAACAACTAAATTCCAAAGCCTGACTGAATCCTTGAATGATCTTTCTTCATCAGTCCATGCTTGAAAAAGACTTTAGGATAATGGTTGTGGAAAAACTACAAAAACCAACAGGACTTTGATGCAAATGGACAAGTCTCTTGGGCTCTTCTGACTAATTCCAGGTCCTTCCATGAAATTTTCTAAATGATGATGACAAAAGTACATTGTTCCCCAAAACTTTCCCTGCACTTTCTCAGCACACACAGTAGATTAATTCAAAGTATTTTGGCCCGACAATGCTTAATTAAGAATTATTAAAATATGGAAGAAAGTCAGAAAATATTGACTGTTCAAAAGCTGTTCAAAAATTGGGCCCGACAATGCATCAGAAAATTCAGAATCACACAACAAAGATGATATTTCTTGAAAACATTTTCTGCCACAAGCTTGAGAAGGTCTCCAGGATAATGGAATGGTAGTTGAACAAAAACAAAACCAAGATAACTTCAAGCATGCAAACTCTTGGGTCATGTCCTTCCATGGAATGATTATGCCACTGTTTCACCAAGTTGCTGAAAAAGGTTGTTGTCATTATCTTTGGAATGATAATGCCACAGTTTCCCCAAGTTGCTAAAAAAGGTTGTTGTCATCTGTCTGAGAGTGATTTTAGAATTTTTTACTGTTAATATTAAAAATAAATTTTTAAAAATATATTATTTTAATTAATATAGATATTAAATGGATGAACCATAAAAGTACTTCATAAAACTGAAAATCCTTGTTGCTTTCTTAGTACTTCTTGCTTTGGACGTCTATATATGATAGCATTTTCCATGGCATTTTGTTGGTTCACACGGTTAATATATATATATATATATACAGTGTCTAGCAATATAGGGCAAAATAAACCTAATAATAGAAAAAATTTAAATTTAATAATAAAGGTATTAAGGATATTTTTTAATAGACTTCTAATAAAATCTTCATTCCTTGAGGTGAACAAAGAAATCCCTTTATTGCAGCTTTTTTAATTTGATTTTTTAATATACATTGTTATTCTCAATTTATGTGGACACATTTGGTCCACAATGCTTAGGGTCATTATTAGGTGACATGCCCGCATGATGTCGCGGGCTTGTAACATGCTTGTGTATTATCGTAGATTTGTAAAAAAAAATCATATAAGAAAACTGTTACTATCCACAATATTTTAAAGAAAAAAACTACAAAATTATATTCTCAACCAGCTCAATATTAAAAAAAAATCGATAAAAATAATTATGAAAAAAAAACACAAAAAATGAAAGAAGAAGAGGACAATTTTGGAAGAAAAAAAAGCAAAAAGCAAATAATAAAAAAAAAAAACATGTGGGGAAAGTTAAAGCTAAATTTTCAACCGGTTTAATATTAAGATCATTTAAGAAAACACTGTAGCAATCTATATTGTTTTGTGAGGAAATATACAATTATAATTCTCAACCAGCTCAATATTAAAAAAATCAACAAAGATAATTTTGACAAATATAAAAAAAACAAAAGGAAAAAAAACATGCAGAGAAACACTTTAACAATCTATAGTGTTTTATGAGAAAATCTACAGTTATAATTTTTAACCAGCTCAATATTAAAAACAATAAAAACGACAAAGACAATTTAAAAAAAAACATAACAAAAAAAAATCATATGGAAAAACACTGTAGCAATCAACGATGTTTTAAGGAAAAAAAGCTAAATTGTCAACTGGCTCAATATGAAAAAAAAAACAAATTTGACAAAAACATATTTGGAAAAAAAAAACATCGATAAAAAAACATGTGGGGAAACACTGTAGCAAGGAAAAAATCATGTGGGAAAACACTATAGCAATCTACAGTGTTTTAAATAACTACAAAGCTAAATTCTCAATCAGCTTAATATGAAAAAAAAATTATTTAATAAAAAACAATGTAGAGAAACACTGTAGCATTGTAGTGTTTTAAAGAAAAAAATTAAAAAAATAAAATTTTCAATCAGCTCAATAGTAAAAAAATAAAATCAACAAAAATAATTATGAAAAAAAAAAAGAAAATATAAAGAAGAAAGACAATTTTGGGAAAAATTTAAAAAAAAAATGGGGAAAGCTAAAGCTAAAGCTAAATTCTCAACCAACTCAATATTGAAAAAATAAATTCGACAAAGATAATTTTAAAAAAAAACATGTGGGGAAAACACTATAGCCAAACAAAAACCATGTAAGGGAAACACTGTAATAATCCATAGTGTTTTTTTTTTTGAAAAAAGCTACAAAACTAAGTTCTCAATCAGCTCAATATAAAAAAAAAACAGACAAAGATTATTTAAAAAAAAAAGAAGTCAATTTTGGGTAAAAAAATGAAAAAAAAACATGTAGAAAAAAGGAAACAAAAGTGAAAAAAAAAGACACGTGGGGAAAACTACAGTGTTTTAAAGAAAAAAACTAAAAAACTAAATTTTCAACCAGCTCAATAGTTAAAAAATAAAATCAATAAAAATAATTCTGAAAAAAAGAAAATATGTAAACAATGATAATTTTGGAAAAAAAGAAAAACAAATAAAAAAATAAAAAAACATGTGGGGAAAGTTAAAGCTAGATTATCAGCCAGCTCAATATTGAAAAAATAAATTCAATAAAGATAATTTTTTAAAAAAAATATGTGTGGAAACACTGCAACAAAACAAAAACTATATAGGGGAAATACTGTAGCAATCCATATTTAAAAAAAAAACTACAAAACTAAATTCTCAAACAACTTAATATAAAAAAATAAAATCTACAAAAGACCATTTTGAAAGAAAAAAAAATAAATCATAAAAAGAAAAAAACAATGTATGAGAATATTATAGCAATCTACAATGTTTTAAAGAAAAAAAATTACATAGTTAAAATTTTAACCAGCTTAATATTTAAAAAAATTAGGAAAGATAATTTTGGAAAAGAAAATTAAAAAAAAAAGTCAATATATGTAAAAAAAAAACAAGAAAAAAAATACTATGGTAAAAACCCTACGCGTTTTAGAGTATTTGGTAATGTTAATGTTAATGTTAATGAGCAGGGTTGTTGGCCAAGATTGAATTAAATACGATTGAAATCCAAAAGCAAAAACTTTAATTGCTTGACTGGATTTTCTCAAGTGGGATTTAATTCTCTTTTCAAATGAACAAGAGAGTAGGGATAGGATCCCATCAAAAGACATGATCTTGCTGCTTTAAAATGCTTTTCTCCTCCTTGGCACCCACCACACACGGATCGCACACTGCCGTCACACTCTGTGCAGCCACCTTGCATGATCGGGAGCCCACATCTATCCCATCTTCCCTTTCAATGAAGCCACCACTTTGTTTTTTACGTGGGCAAAGCTTTCATTTGCTGAAAACTTGACTCAGGTAAATGTTGTTTATTTGCTAGATATATTGAATATGACTCAGTGCACCCTCGTCTAAGATGAAAACTTACAATAAAGTAGATAGATAGACGAAGAAAATCCAAACAAGAGGTTAAATCGATCATTCGCTAGCAGTAACCGAAGAACAAGGGTGATTGTTTTGACAAACGAGGGAAGTAGTTGATGATCAAGAAACAATCAGCATAGTCACAGGCACATGATTACAGATATTGGAAAAGCTAGAAATGTAGAATCTCCTCTCCAAGACCTGCAAATTAATAAAGATTACGTTGAGGGAAAGAAGCAAGTAGACGTGAGAGCCCAGAGAGACAGAGACTACCCAGAAATCCAATCTGTTTTGAGTTGTCATTTTTTGCTTTGTTAATAGAAATTCAATCTGTTTGGAAGGTGTTTTTATTTTCTATATAAGAATTCAAAAATAAGGGGAAGTTGGAATGCTCTGAAATCTTGTTAGAGTCTGAGAAAATATCATAATCTTAAGTGGATTTCGTAAGGTTCCATAGTATTTATCTGGTTTAAAGCTTAAACATGTTAGTTTTGGCAGCCTCTTACAAACATTTTGACGTCTTTGGTATTTTGATTTTTAAAAATATTTTTATTTAGAAATATATTAAAAAATATTAATTTAATATTTTTTATTAATATGATGTCTGAGCCAGTTTATATGCATTTCAACTAATTCCACGGATTATAAAATTAGTAACCATGCAAGTCTCTAATGGCTCTAAGATTTGTGGAACCCGAATTGATAATTTCTAAGAAGTAAACACAAGGCTTAATCAATTGAGCTTCATCTCTTTAATTTATTTATTTTTTGGTAAACCGGAGTATCCAGGTCAGCTTACACGCACCACAACTAATTCCCGGGCCCACTGAACATCCTGCAAGCCTAGTGAGCATGTAAGGCACCGTGAGGATAACAGGCGTGCACAGTGAGGCTTGAATCCTGATGCAGAGAAAGGAAACAAGTCCATTTCACCGCCGAGCTACAACCTCAAGTGCATCTCTTTAATATTTTTTTATTATTATTAACGTGGATATTCGGGCCAGTTTTCACGTACCTCGACTAATCCCACTGGCCCTGAAGTTAACGATTAGGTAAACCTCCAGTGACCATCATATAAGTAACTACATGGCTCGAACTTGAAACCACAGAAAAAAACAAACCTTTTAATCCCAGGTTCTTACTACTAGGCCACCTCTTCTTTAATATTTTTAATTACCTATGATGTGGGTGGTTTTTAATTTTTAGTAGACCAACAAGTGAGTAGGGATGGGATTCAGCTTTCAAAAGCCATGATCTTTCTGCTTTCAAATAATTTTCTCCTACTTGGCGCCCACCACACACGGATTGCACACTGCGTGCAGCCAAATTACATGATCGTGAGCCCATGGTTTTTTATTTATTTATTTATTTATTGGTAGGAAATTATTTGGTGAAATGTTGGGATTAATCACAATTCATTCACTAAAGTAATCGTGTATAGAAAATTCAGAAGCCACCAACTTATTTTTTTATGTGGGCAGAGCTTTCATTTGCTGAGAAAAATATTTTTTAAAAAAATATTTAAAGTAAAAGGTCTCCTAAACTCTTACATTATGAATTTCATTTGTGCTTGTCTTAAGAACAAATTCAAGATTTTCTTTTTTCTAAAGAATCCTCAAGCTTTGATCTGTAATCTCTAAATCCAAAAAAAATGTCAATGTTGTTTTTATTTGCCAAATATATATGCTGGATAAGTTATGATGAAGAAAAATGTTACAAATTCCCCAATTTTAAACAAAGACACATTAAATAAAGGTTACCGTTGGATTATACGAGCGGTCTAAACCTAAGTGAGCTTCAATATTTTTGTAGCGCTCGTATAATTCATTTTGTTTATTGTTTATAAATTTTTTATTAAAATCTTTTTAATAATATTAATGTGTTATTATCGGAATTTTGGTATGTTTTCGAGATTTATTTATTTGTTTTTTTATTGAATCTTGTGTTTATTCTTAAAACTCGTGAATTATAAATATATTAAATGATACTCGTTAAACTATGTTATTTTTTTTATAAAAAAATTATATTATGATATTTTAACCTATAATTTTTTTTAGCCACTAAAAACTCAATATACATGCATAGCAAAAACCAGTTGTAATAAAAAGACAATAGCAATTATGAGAGATATAGTTTAATTGATGAGATTTTAAGTTGGTTTTTTAAAAAATATTAATTTAAATTTTATAAATTTTAAAATTATTAAAAATTTATATAATTATTAACTTTAAATCAATAGAATTAATTGACGTGGATAAAAGTATACGAGTTTACGTGGATATCATCATTAAAAAAAAAATAACAATAGCCAGCTAAATTCTGAAACCCGTCGCTTCCAACTCACAGTTTGCCGTCTGCCTCATTTTAAAGCACACACGTATTTCACACTTTTCCCACGCGCCAGTCTATCAATAAAAAGCGCGTGAAACAATTCTCCTCTTCCCTCAAAAATCCACATTGTAGCCGTTAGAAACCACGTGGCAACTTGCCGACACTGCTCATGGTTGTTAACGACGATATATTTGTCTTAAATAAGCTCCTCTGGTTTTTTTAGCCTTGAATTTATGGGTAAATACAAAATAGAATTCAATAATAACAATGTGATTTCAATCAAGTCCCTTGAGTTAAAATCCATGCAATTTCATCATCAAATTGTTGTTGAACTAACAATCAAGTCCCATGAACACTAGTGAGTTTTGGTCCCTTTTGAGGAGTTTCGGGTGTGATCGTATCTTGATTGCTAAAATTGATTGATTTATGGTTTTAGAACATGAAAAAGGATCTTGTTGTACAGGAATAAAGCTCACTGATTAAGTAATTTTAAATTTATTTAAGATCTTAACTTTTTGTCTAACAACACTTTTAGATTTGTTGTTGATGGGTCCATCAAATCTTATGCAAGAAAATTCTACTTTGATACAAAAAGCATTATCAACTATTTTCATGAATATATAAAGTGGATGATTAAGATTGCGGTAATTTTTTTTCTACTTTTTAAGAATTTTATTTATTTGAAAATGTAATAAAATAATTTTTTTTTATTTTTTATATTAGTATATCAAAACTACAGAAAAACACTATAAAAACATTAATTTAATGTTTTTTCAAGCTAAATATTTTTTTAAAATGCATATAAACATGGTGTGAACCGCAATATTAAATAGCCTCAAAGATTGTTTGGTATTGTGGTTGTTTTTGTTTTTTCTCAACCATAGAGAAAAAACTGTTTAGTTTGCAAAATATATTTTGTTTTTTAACATTGGATCTCATATATAATTGCGTTTAAAATTTTAATTTTATAGAAGATAAAATAACATGTTTTTTTTATTTTTGAAGATTTATTTTTATTTATTTTACAAGAAAAGGTTCATCTCAGTATAATTTTAACTGAATATATTTTTTTAAATTTAATTTTTTAAAATCATAACAGTAAAAATTACCTCCATACCAAACACAGACAACCAATACTCCATATATATTTTTTATTCTTGGCTTTTAATTAACGTTCTAATTCAAAAAATTTATCTTTGCATTACATAATACAAAACTCTTTTCAAGATTAATAGTTGCTATCCTCACATCATACAAAACACTTTTCAAGATTAATAATTGCTATCCTCACTTGATATTTTAAGAGAGCAATGGGACACCACAACCATCTACATCAATCAACATGTGATAGATAGAAGAACTTGAACACTAAAAAGAAAGCATTAATAGTTTAAGGACTGAAATGAAATAACCAAGATAATTACAGCACTGAATTGTCACTCCAAGAAAAGCAACCTTCTTTGTGACTCCAAATAAAAGGATATCCTCCAAATGGAAGACGTTATCATCGAAAACAGCGGAGAAACCCACTTGCCGTTTTCATTGTTCTTTACTCTCTTCCTCTCCTTCTTCATCGTCTACTGCTATGTAGTACCATTTTTGGAACTTACCTTTTGTTATCTGCATTTGTTATTATAATGATTACTTGTCGAAGGCGTTTATGGTAGCGTGCTAGCTGCTCATCCTCTGCAAGGGAGAGGAATAATGTTGTTTGCTTGGATTAAGCTAAAAAGCAATCCAAACACTTCTTAATTCAACTTTCTCTGGGAGACACTCAAAGTTAATCTCAGCTTTTGTTAATTATTAAGAGGGCAAATATAGCATTGGAGATAACGGAAGAAGTTGGTTGATAGTAAGCAAAGTATGGTTTTTTCTTAGCTCCTTTTGTTTACTGTTTGTGTTTATTTTTTCTTTTGGGTTCTGATGTGTGAAATAGTTGTTGAATTTGTGACCCGGATGGAAAGAAAATGTTTAATTTGGAGATTAGTTTGATGTTTGATTAGGATTGGTTTAAAGTTGGCTGATTTGCTTTGTAAGTATCAAAAGGATGAGTGTTTCTTTTTAAATCTTGCTTGAAAATTTGTTATCTTTTTATGTAAAGGGGTGTTTTTCATTGAAAGGAACTGTTGGATGTTAAATATAGTAGTTCAGTTTTTGATGTGTTTTGAGATTTTCTTGAAAAGTTGTTGATTTTTTTATGTTTTTGACAAGGGTTTTTGTTTGGTTTTTTTGTTGAAGGTATCAATGGCAACGCTAGGAGATATAGCGGTTTCGGGGGCTTTAAATCTACTGGGTGCTTTCATTTTCTTATTGGCATTTGCAATCTTGAGGATACAACCTTTCAATGATAGGGTTTACTTTCCAAAATGGTATCTCAAGGGCTTAAGAAGCAGTGCCTCGCACTCGGGGGCTTTTGTTCGCAGGATTGTGAATTTAGACTTTAGATCGTATACCCGGTTTTTAAATTGGATGCCTGAAGCGCTTAAAATGCCTGAGCCTGAGCTTATTGATCATGCAGGACTGGATTCAGCGGTTTACTTGCGAATTTACTTGATGGGGTAATGCTGTTGTACTGGTGTATGTTAATCTTTGTTTGCCTATGCTTAATTTTTTATCAAAGGGTATGTGCTGTACGGTGTCATACCTCTATTGCAAATGGTAGTGAGATTTTATTATGTTGGTGCCGATTTCAAAAAGAAAGGGTGGCTAAATACTGTTATTATCCTTTGAACATGTTAGAACAACTATATTTTTGTAAAATGTTTGTCGTATGTTATTGTGCACTGAGCTAGTTTTTGTTGCTTATGCAGACTTAAAATTTTTGTGCCTATAGCGTTCCTTGCTTGGGCTATCCTGGTGCCAGTTAATTACACCAATGATACTCTAGAGACAGCCCAGCAGGTGTCCAATGTAACTGCTAGTGACATTGACAAGCTTTCAATTTCCAATGTTCCACTTAAATCACAAAGGTACGAAGCTATCAATCATTGCTAGCTTCTGCTACCTTGCCATCTCTGAGCATTCATGAATTCTTGATATATTCAGATATATTGATCACAATTCTCTTACTACTTTATAAATGATTCGGTATCTGTAGAATGTTTATTGATTGCTTATTTACCAAAAATCAAGAGTAACTATTTCTCCAAAAGACAATCATGTGGTCTTGTTTTTTTTTTTTTTTTTTGTGTTTGTATTATCCTACATCTTCTACTTCCAGGAATATCTGCTCCCTTACCTTTTCATTTTACACCAATATTTATGTTAATTGCACTGCAGATTTTGGGCTCATATAGTGATGGCATATGCCTTTACTTTCTGGACATGCTACGTGTTACTGAAGGAGTATGAGAAAGTTGCTTCAATGAGGTTGCAATTTCTTTCCTCAGAAGGACGCCGTCCAGATCAATTCACTGTAAGATGAACTATTTTCCTTATTGATTTATTCCTTTATCAAACCTTTTTCTCTCAATCTTGAGCTTGTTTCCCTCCATTTCCATTTCTATATATATATATGCCTTAAGTGAAATATTTCCAAAATGGGAAGCAGTTCTTGGACCTAAAAAAGTTGGGCAGGATTTGTCTGTGTAACAGTCAATCTCAGATTGCTTAATGTTGTAGTACAAAATTTCAATTCTAGTTTACCCATTGTATGAGCTTTTCTCTATCCTTCTCTCCTTCAAGAAACTTGAATAATAATTGCTTACACTTCACAGGTCCTTGTTAGGAATGTACCTCCGGATCCAGATGAATCTGTCAGTGAGCTTGTGGAGCACTTTTTCCTAGTGAATCATCCACATCATTATCTCATTCATCAGGTATGTTTTTGCTCAAGCAGAATTTATAGTGTAAATATCTTTGGTAGAAAGCTATGAATTTTATTGATGATATCAAGGAATAGTCTGCATCAGTATTGTTGTGCAAATTATTGAAAACCATTTGTTAGAATGTGTATTGTGGGCAGGGCATCATGTGGGTCAATTGTGTGCTAATGACACTAGAAAAATTATATATCATTATGGGACATTTGTTGGCATGCATTTTGATCATAGCTTTTCCTTCTATGCATGTGCAAGCCAGCTTCCATATGTAAACTGTTCCCTCAGCAATTGCTTATTCCTTTCATGTTCTTATCTTAGTTTTTTCTTCAGTGGTTTTGATTGTGTATTGTGAACCTTAATTATTTTAATTGTGTTATGTGCTGTTTTTTTATCATAGAATTGAAAAGGTGTTATTCCATGAGTTGTCTGTGAGATTTGAAATGTTGCAAACCTTAACGTTTAATTGAACTAAGTGACTAAATTTCCTTGTTTCTATTTATGGATTTGTAACCAGTTGACATTCCCTATAGGACATAGAGACTTCATTTTTTTCTTCTAAATAGACATTTAACAGAGGATTGCACAAATAAACTACTTTGAATTTTCTTGTCTTTTGACTCAGAAAAATGATAAAAAAAAAAGAAGAGAAACTTGGATTTTTTTTTTTTTATTTGCTGAACTAAGAATGTGCACCTCTTTGTTATCATATAAGTATGCTGTGTAAATATTTATTGCTGGTGTGATTTGTGGGGAATGTTCTTGGACATAAAGAACACTTACTATTTTCTTGACAAGTTGAGTGCTGCAGCTCACAGTAGCTCTTCATCATTTGGATTAAATAGCAAGGGATAGGGAAAAGGTTTGGTAGTTGAGGAGGCAACATGTGGATCTCATATGGTCTATTGAGTGGCTTTAAATGGACTATTTACTTAATGGAATTTTAAATAAACCCTGGCTTTTATTATACTCCTGAAATTCTAGGATAGTATGTACTTCAATTTTTTTAATCCTTGAACTATGCATGCTTGGTCAAAAAATTTGGCTTTGTGAATATTTTTAGGATTTAAAATTTTTAATGTAGGTGGTGTGCAACGCAAACAAACTAGCCAGTTTGGTCAAGAAGAAGAAAAGTAAGCAGAACTGGCTTGACTACTACCAACTCAAGTATGACAGGAATCAATCACAGCGGCCTCTTAAGAAAGTACTTCTCAAAATTCAATCCAATAGATCTTAAGTAGTTGTTGCCTCATTTCTGAATCTAATGTCTATTACTTTTGCCTAAACCCCAATTACGGTTTTAACCTCAAACTTTACTTTTCTTTGCTGTTCAGACTGGTTTCCTTGGACTTTGGGGTGAAAAAGTGGATGCAATTGATCATCACATATCAGAGATTAAGAAACTGTCAGAAGAAGTAAGCCCCTAGCTTCAATTTCTTATCTAAATTCCCCGATCTTTCAAAAAGTTTGAATTATTGTTTTGTTAGTTATTCATAAGTATATAAATCTGCAACTTCCTGTTCAAAAAAGCAAAACCATTGTTCAAATGAGTTAGAGATGCTGCTTTACCAATTACTAATCGAATCACCCCTCTGATCTGGGTCATGTATCATTCTGGTATAATTCAGATAGAAGAGGAGAGGAAAAAGGTTTTAAAGGATCCAAAGTCTATAATGCCGGCAGCATTTGTTTCATTTAAGACTCGATGGGGTGCAGCTGTTTGTGCACAAACTCAACAATCAAGAAATCCGACTTTGTGGTTAACAGAGTGGGCTCCTGAGCCGCGTGATGTATATTGGGAAAACTTGGCCATTCCATACATGTCACTCTCTGTTAGGAGGCTGATAATTGGAGTTGCATTCTTTTTCCTTACTTTCTTTTTCATGATACCTATTGCATCTGTGCAAGCTCTAGCAAGCATTGAGGGAATCGAGAAAAAAGCCCCTTTTCTGAAGCCCATTATTGAAATGTAAGTTTTCTTTCTTTCATCACAGTGCCTTCTAACTTAAATGCAAGATTTCTTTGTTAGAAATTATCAACTGTTTATTTTCTATGCAGAAAATTTATCAAATCCGTTATCCAAGGTTTTCTACCTGGCATTGCATTGAAGCTCTTCCTAATCTTCCTGCCAACAATTTTAATGATCATGTCTAAATTTGAAGGCTTCCTATCTATATCATCTTTGGAAAGGAGATCAGCAACAAGATATTATATTTTCCTCATTATCAATGTATTCCTTGGGAGCATACTCGCTGGGGCCGCATTTGAACAGCTAAATTCTTTTATCAATCAGTCTGCTAACGAGTACGTTATTCTCACATATCTATCAAGTATTTATTAGGGTGTAAGCATTTTTCATAGAATTTGGTTGCATTAGGATGAATGGCACTATATACTGTAAGATCCAACCTGTCGGTAGTGTTAATGCTTAGTGAGAGATGTTATTCTCATGGCATGTGCCTTAAAAGGATTTCCAACAACTTACATTTTATTAATTCTCCCACCAATGATTTAATTTTATCTCACTTTTCATTGATCCAGAATCCTATTATCCTGAGATGAAACTCTAGGATCCAAGTCAATATGTTTTTCATCTTTATTGCCTACAACTTCCATCAAGTGTTATAATTGTTTTCTCCTTTGTTTTGCTCATTTCTTCGTTTATGTATGGCAGAATTCCTAAAACAATAGGTGTAGCTGTTCCATTGAAAGCAACTTTCTTCATAACCTATATAATGGTTGATGGTTGGGCTGGAATAGCTGGAGAAGTTCTAATGCTGAAACCACTGATACTCTATCACTTGAAAAATTTCTTTCTGGTGAAGACAGAAAAAGACAGGGAAGAGGCAATGGATCCTGGCAGTCTTGGTTTTAACACCGGCGAACCCCGCATTCAATTATATTTTCTGCTAGGTCTTGTATATGCAACAGTGACACCTGTTCTCCTTCCATTCATAATTATTTTCTTTGCCTTCGCCTATGTAGTGTTCCGTCATCAGGTAAATAATTGATACCTTTGGTTAAATGATGTTCCATCAAAGGACAATTCTATTGTGTATGGTTAATGTCTTGTCAACTAAATGATCAAAACCTGCAATTTAATCCAATTTTGAAGATGTTCTGGGCCAGGGCATTACAACTAGATAGTATATTTGTAGCACAATCATATGCTTTGTCCTTGGTCATGTGTATTCACAGTTTCCCTATGTTTACACCTTGGCAGATCATAAATGTTTACAACCAAGAGTATGAAAGTGGTGCAGCATTCTGGCCTGATGTCCATGGACGTGTTATTACTGCATTAGTAATCTCACAGCTGGCTCTGCTGGGACTGATGAGTACAAAAGAAGCTGCGCAGTCAGCACCATTTCTCATTGCTCTTCCTGTACTCACTATATGGTTCCATAGGTTCTGCAACGGACGCCACAAATCTGCTTTTGTCAAATATCCATTACAGGTGTGTTGGTGTCTGCATATTCTGGAGTTTACACTTTTCATTCTCTGTTGATTTTTATGTGCTTCCTTGTTTGCTCTCAATTGATTCTCCTGCATAACACTAATAATTTCTTATATGCAACTATGAACTTGTTTTAGTTTTATGTCAAGCTAGAGCTGTTTAATGCTAGTGTTTGGTGTGAAAAATGTTCTTTACAAACTTGGGTTATTTTTGGATGTAAAAGCTTGATCTTTTTGTCATGAAGCATGAAATGCCTAGCTGTGTTGATGACATTGTTTGTTTACTGTTGTGAAAAGCTTGATTTGATGATAATGGAGGAAGAAAGAGGAAAAATTCAACCACTTTCTTTTCAAATTATAGAATTTCTGAGGTTAGCAACACTTGCATTACCAAAATAACTTCTTCAAGGATCTACAAACTCCTTACAAAGATTTATAATCGGAGACTGTCCAAGCATTAGAGAGTTGCCAGAGTGCATTGGTACTTTAAAGAACTTCAAACCTTGTCTAAGGTTGAGCGAAAGATGCCCAATGGGAACGGGAGAACGTTGAAGAAGCTGTTTTGGTAATGCAAGTGTTGCTGGTAACCTTGGAAACGTTACAATCTGAAGGGAAATTGGTTGAATTTTTTCCTCTTTCTCTTCTTCTATTATCATCAAATCAAGCTTGTCACAATGGTAAATAGACAATTCCTCCATTGCAGTTAGGTATTTCATGTTTCGTGGCAAAGAGATCAAGCTTTTGCATAAAAAAAATAAGCAATTTCTTATAAGCAATTCTAGGTAGTTGATACTACCTAGTTTAGGTTCCCTAACATAATGCTTTTCAATTGAATTCAAGATGTTTGATTAATTGATTTGCTAATGAAGAATTTATTTAGTGTTAGAAATTTGTTTTAAAAGACATGGTTAATGGGCATGTTTGAGGTCAAATTAAAATTGTGATCCACTCACTTTTAGGGTTAAGATTGTTGAAAATTATTCTCCAACAAAAATACTTTAACATAAAATGTTAACTTAAAAAAAAAACAGTTTTGGATGAATGAAAAATTAATCTCAAAGAACTTTTGGTTGACATATTTTGTAAACTTAAAAACTCTCGGTTTCACATTACAAGATTCACATGTGGCTTATGTAGTGGTAAATCGAATAGTTGCTTTTAAAGGGGATATGTTTTAGGCTAAGTGAGCTTTTGGGCTTTAGCCACCCATGTTCGCTCGGCATGGGATCGGCTTAAGTTTTGAGTTTAATGTAAAATAATTTTTTTGGCCTATAAAGAATTATTTGTTGTTATCCTATATGAATAAATAGCAATTCTTTCCGTCATTCTAGAGCTTAAGTTCAATTTTTTTTGTAGAGAGATTTTGAGTTTGTTTTCCTATTTCATGGACCTTGTTTATATGGTGCAACTTTGAAATCAAGGCAAAACGATGGAAATTATTTTTCTTAAAGTCATTCTAGAGCTTAAGTTCAAGTTTTTCATAGAGAGTTTTTGAGTCAGTTTTTCTAGTTCATAGACCTTGTTTATAGTGCAACTTTACAATCAATCCGTTTACACCAAGTGATGAGGAATAAAATTTTAAGAATAAAGAATACAATCCTTGTTAGCAAAGTAATTTGCATTTCTTTCTAAATGTTTCAACAAGTATACTTGACATTCTATTTAAGATATTCAATATATATTGCTTTGTCTATAAGATTGTGGTTTTAATCTTTAAATTTGTGAAGTTAGTGTGCAATTTTATGTTTGTGCTCCAACATATTTAGGTAAATTGGTTAAACCAACTTTTAGTAATTTATTTTTAGTTTGCTTATCACCATGTCAAGTAACTAAATAGAATCAACATATACACGATCTACAATTAGATTAGAGCAAAATGACTCAAAAGCGGAGACTACTAATCTTGTCTTGAACTCTGATTTAGGAAGCAATGATGAAAGATACCCTGGAACGAGCAAGGGATCCAAACTTTAATTTGAAAGCATACCTTCAGTATGCCTATATTCATCCTGTTTTCAAAGGTGGTGGTGGTGATGAAGATGATGATCTGAGCAAAAAATTGGAAACCGAGAGTGTCCTAGTGCCTACAAAACGCCAATCACGAAAAAATACACCAGCACCAAGCAAAATCAGCGGGGCATCCTCGCCATCGTTGTTTGAGGTAGTTAAAAATGGAGATCCTTAAAAAAAACAGATTGCTAAATATGACACATACATGACAACACCTTTCTGTACATTTGAAACGATCCATTACCAGTAGACAGTGGCGACTTTGTAAATTAAACGAGTTAAGAACTTTCTGTAGAGGGGCAAAGGAAGAGGGGCCAGGTGAAACTCCTGACAGGAAATCATGTTCTGGGTTTTATGGCATTGAGGGCTCTTCAAACTTCAAAGTGATGTAGATTAATGAGAGCATTGTAAAAGGTAGATATTGTGTATGTGAATTTTTCATGATTGGTTTGTACAACTACACGTATTCATATTTATTGTCCTAATCAACGATGATATCCCTTGTATCTACGAATAGCTAGGGCTATTCCATACTTTGCTGCATTGCCGTCTGATGTTATACAAATTGTTACCCTGCAACATGGCACACCTATTCATTAGCTCAATAAGCACATATTCTCACAACAAGGCAATGTAACCGCCTATAAGACGTATCTCAATTCTCGAATGAACCATCTCTAAGAAGGTGCACACTCTCTTGCAAATATTTCTTTGTTTCTTACTTCAGCCTCGATCCACTCGAACCGCTGAGGGCCGAGGGCTTGGTTTCGACCTCTAAAAGATAAGAAAAGACTTTATATTTCTTTTTGAAGAGTAAGTAGGAAACCTAAATGGTTAGCTAAGTGATACTTTGATGGGAAAACTTCAACCTTGTACAATTTGAAGACTGATAAGTAATCTCAACCATAATTCATCAATTGATTTACACTCATCTCCAGTTCTTTCACTTGAAGTCAAAGAAAAAGACCTAAACTTTAACAAACAAATCCACTTGCCATTTGTCGACCTTCATCACAAAGTGGAGCAATGGAGAGGAGTATAAGAATGGAATGGCGCGTAATGGAAAGAAGAGATGAACCAAGAAGAAGAAAGAGGCTTTAAAATTTTGAATTACCGATATATTTGACTGTTGCAAGAATTGTAATAGCCACGTCTTGGCCAGAGGTAGAGGAGTGAGTGAGCTTGTCTTTCTTCCAAAATTAGCTTTTTTCTGGTGAATCATCAGATCATTATCTCTCTCACCAGGTATGTTCCTGCTCAAACTGAATTTATATTGTAAATAATCTTTGGTAGAAAGCTGTTAAGAAATCTTTTGATTGGAAATTTTCACTTCTGATAGTTCTAGAATATAAATTTTTAATGCAGGCGGTGTGCAATGCTAACAATCTAGCCAGCTTGGTCAAGAAGAAGGAAAGCAAACAGAACTGGCTTGACTGCTACCAAAACAAGCATTCCAGGAATCAATCGCAGAGGCCTTAGATGAAGGTACTTCTCGAAATGCAACCTGATATATCTTAAGAAGCTACTGCCTCATGTCCAAATCAACTGAATACTGCTTTTTCTTTCACCAAATTTCAGTTTTGACCTCAATTTTTACTCTTCTCTGCTGTTTCAGACTGGCTTTCTTGGGCTTTGGAGGGCAAAAGTGGATGCAATTGATCATCATGTGTCGGAAATTGAGAAACTGTCAAAAGAAGTCCCTATCTTCATTTTCTTATCTAAACTCCATAATGATTCAAAAACTTTGAGCCACTTAGTTGTTTTTTAGCATATATATCTAGCTTCTTACTGCGAAAAAGCTAGTATATGAAGTTTATTAGTCCCTTTTAAGCTTTTTGTTTCCCATTCACTATTTGCATAGTGCATCACCACTCTATTTTGATATGATGGATGGTTCTGTTATTATTCAGATAGCAGAAGATAGGGAAAAGATTTTAAATGATCTGAATTCTATCATGCCAGCCGCATTCATTTCATTCAAGACTCGATGGGGTGCAGCGTTTTGTGCACAAACTCAACAATCAAGAAACCAACTTTGTGGTTAACAGAGTGGGCTCCTGAGCCTCGCGATGTGTATTGGGAAAACTTAGCCATTCCATATGTGTCACTTTCTGTTAGGAGGCTGATAGTTGGAGTTTCATTCTTTTTTCTTGCCTTCGTATTCTTGATCCCAATTGCATTTGTACAATCTCTAGCAAGCATTGAGGGAATTGAGAAAAACCTTCCCTTTTTGAAGCCTGTTATTGAAATGTGAGTTTCCTTTCATCACAATGCTTTATCACTTAGTTGCAAGATTCCCTTCTTAGAAATTACTGATTGCTTCTTTTTTTTTATGCAGAGAATTTATCAAATCAGTTGCCCAAGGATTTCTACCTGGGATTGCACTGAAACTCTTTCTCACCTTCCTGCCGACAGTATTGATGATGATGTCTAAATTGGAAGGCTTCATGTCTCTATCATCTTTGGAAAGGAGATCAGCAATGAGATATTACATTTTCATCATTATCGATGTGTTCCTTGGAAGCATACTCACTGGGGCTGTGTTCGAACAGCTAAATTCTTTTATCAATCAGTCATCAGTCTGCTAGCAAGTATGTTATTCTCAGAATTCTGTTCATACTCTACCCTCAGCATTTCCTCTACAATTTCAGTGAAGTGTTTTCTTTATTTATGTATTTCTTGCACATTCCCTGTGTGCAGAATTCCTGAAATAATCAGTGTAGCTATTCCAATGAAAGCAACTTTCTTCATAACCTATTTAATGGTTGATGGATGGGCTGGAATGGCTGGAGAAATTCTAATGCTGAAACCACTGATAATTTACCACTTGAAGAATATCTTTTTGGTGAAGACTGAGAAAGACAGGCAAGAGGCAATGGATGCTGGTAGTCTTGGTTTCAACACCAGCGAACCCCGTATGCAGTTATATTTTCTGTTGGGGCTTGTAAACGCAGCAGTCACGCCTATTCTCCTTCCATTTATAGTTATTTTCTTCAGCTTTTCTTATGTAGTGTTCCGTCATCAGGTAAGGATTCCATCCTTTTGGTTTGTTACAGAGTCATATATAAAATTATTTTTAAGACCTCACGTAGGTTAATCTGTCATGGTAACAATGCCTTAATAACCAAGTGCTTAGGATTTTGAATCTCACCATCTCAATTTGTACTTATGCAGATCATAAATGTTTACAACCAAGAGTATGAAAGTGGCGCCGTGTTCTGGCCTTCTGTCCATGGGCGTATTATTACTGCACTAGTAATCTCACAGCTGCTTATGATGGGACTGTTGAGTACAAAGCAAGCTTCCCAGTCAACACCATTTGCCATTGCTCTTCCTTTACTCACTATATGATTCCATATCTTCTGCAACATCTGCTACAGATCTGCATTTGTCGCATATCCATTGCAGGTTTGTGACTGTTTGCATATAGCAGAGTTGATGCTTTTCTTGTCAGTTCAAGTATTGATTTATTCTGTAAATCCCCTTTTAGTTTCCATTGATTTTCCTGCATAATGCTCATCATTTCTTATATCCATCTGAAATTATTAGGAGATGTCAAGATAGAATTACCTATTGCTAGCATTTGACACACGAAAAAAAGGTTGTGCGTGTCTATAACTTGTTGTAGACAATTGATTCTATCATGATGCTTGTCAAATAATCTTGCAGAATCGCAAAAGGATCCGTATAACCTCCCCCAACTAGTCCAGGATTAAGGCTTTGCTGTTGTTGATGAAATTCAAGCATTTATGCACTAATGAGGAGATGATTTGGGTCAAAACAAAATGAGTCAAATGCTGCAGAATACTAATGCTGTCTTGGGTTCTGGTTTTTCAGGAAGCAATGATGAAAGATACCCTGGAACGATCAAGTTCTCTGAACTTTAATTTCAAATCCTACCTTCAGAATGCATATATCCATCCAGTTTTCAAAGGTGATGATGATGATGATGATTGTGCCGAGTATCTGAGCGAAAAGTTAGAAACTGATAGTGACAGTGTTTTAGTGCCTACAGTTCGCCAATCGCAAAGAAATATGCCAGCAATAAGAAGTAGATCATCCTCACCGGCTTTATCCGATGAAGATAGAACAGTAGAGCCTGAAGTATGAAACTTACAAGCCAGCATCTCATTGCATGGCATATTGCAATGACATGAGACAGCTAGATTAGGCATTACCTTTGTGTATTTTTCTCTGCTTTTAGCCTTTGAGCATCCCACGTGATGATCATTCATAATATATATACAACAAAAATACTTAAATTATATAATTTATTAGGTTGGTCCAACAAACTATTAATTTAATTAAGTTAATCAAGTAATGTAATATGAGGAAAATTTAATGATGATCAAGGAATAATTAGTGATATGATGTTAATTATTCTCTAAGTCCAAAAGAAATAAACACAAAAAATAAAATAAAATTTATGATCCACCAAAAATGATAAAAATATCTTTATCTAAGATTTCTTTCTTCAACCTTGTAATTTTTTTTAAAAAAAATAAATCTAAAAAATAATTAATAGAATATGACTAATTATTCTGAAATAGTATAAAATTTCTCATAATCCATCTAGTTTTTCTTTTCTTTTCTTTTCTTTTCTTTTCTTTTTCAATAATGTAATCCAGTAAACTAAAAATAAGATAGGTTTAGTGGTTTAGATATTTTTTTATTTTTTTTAAATTACAAGAAGAAAAGATATTTGATTTATAAATTGTAATAAAAAAAAATATACTTTAACTTTATCATAGATTAATCAGATTAACCATATTAATTTAAATCAATCAAATCGCTTTACTTTTTAACTTAAAATAATATTATTTTAAATTAAAAAATAAATAAATTTTAATAAAGTTAAAAATAGCATAAATTTATCGCCACAAAGCTTAAATTCAATTTAGGTTAACTCTCATGTTTTTTATATTTAGGGTATGTTTAATATTGACTTTCAAAAGTACTTTTGAAAAAAATTTTAAATTTTTTACTTCAAATTAATATTTTTTTATGTTTTCAAATATTTTGATGTACTAATATCAAAAATAATTTTAAAAAAATAAAAAATATTATTTTAATATATTTTAAAATAAAAAATACTTTAAAAAATAATTAAAATCACACATCCAAACATATTATTCGTCTAATCGGTGTGATAATGTCTTATTAAATTACTAGGCGAAGTCAAATTTAATAACAGCCGAAAGATCAGCGTAATCTGAATTTTTAAATATTACCAATCTTTGTGCAAAAGGATTTCTTAGGAAACTGGATGCCATCTGTGTAAAAACACCTTAAACTGTGTGTCTTGATGTGACTTAACACAGACTTCCACGCATCTAAATTCCCTTGACTTGCGGTTACAATTTACAAGCCACAGTTCCTTGACACGCAAGGTTTTGTTTTAATTCCCAAGATCAAGGAATATTAATATTAATTAATTATGACTACTTAATTTTTTTTTTTCTAAATTAAATACACCTTTAATGTTTCCTTAATAGAATCCATTGAACCGGGATCTCTGTAGATTTGGCAATATTGGAGGGATCCTTCCCTTTTTCATAGAAATATTAAGTATTTAAATCGCTTTCTAATTATTATTTTTTCTTATCAAATGTTTTACTATTTAACCTTACTATGATCTAAAAATTTAACGTAAATGATAAGCATGTCCTCTTTATTTTTTTAATTTCAATTTAAAAAA
>Ga0325401_1000626_pt1 | contig 26665 bp, 11 predicted proteins | sample PopdelMetagenome_FD_205666 | JGI IMG/M metagenome (GOLD analysis project Ga0325401, IMG submission 205666) | Populus deltoides microbial communities from Bellville, Georgia, United States - Xylem-PdKOR-R2 | ecosystem: Host-associated > Plants > Phyllosphere > Stem > Wood/Secondary xylem | place...
GATTCCTGGGTTTGTGATGCTTTAAGGTGTGATGTTAAAGAGCTTGATATTGGATATCGACTTGATGAACAGAATTGTTTCGCTTTGCCGATGTCGGCAACTGGTTATGCTTCCTTGAGGGTGCTAAAACTGAATTTGCAGGATTGCTGCTTAGATGACCTCTTGCCAGCTACATTGGTTTCTCTCGAGGTCTTATCGCTGAAATCTTTACGAGTTTATGGGGCCTTATTGGAGGCTTGGATATCTACCAACTGCCCATCACTTAAAAGGTTAAATCTTGAAGCTATTAAGATTATGGATGGTTTCCCCATCTCCTCTACTTCATCTCTTCAAGAGTTGACAATTCATAATTGCTATGTTAATCACATCTTGGGCTTCTGCAAGAATAGCATCAAGGGCTCGTCCCTTAAAAATGTAACCATATCTGATTGCATATTCAGAGAAGCTGAATTGTCCAAGATAAAAATTGCTTGTTCATCACTTGAAAATTTAACGCTCCGAGGGTGTGTCTTTGGATCCGGGTGCTTTTTTTCCATCGCTTGTCCGCTCCTTGAAAATTTAACAATCCATAAATGTTTTGTAGATGAATCTAATGGCATTGACATCAGACACTGTCCGTCTCTGATAAATCTGATGATAAGTCAGTGCACGTTGCAGTTACTGCATCTCAACATTCCCACTTCCTCCCTCAGAAAATTGTCGATTTTTGAATGCAGCAGTCAGTTTCCTATTAGTATTGCTGTTTCAGCTGAGCAGCTTCAAACTTTGTCATTGAAGTTGTATGGTTCTTGGTGGAAGGGTTCAGTATTTGAAATTCAACCACAGAAATTAATATGTTTACAAGAGGCGATTGTCGAATTCGTTGATCTTCAGTTCTTCATTACTGATAAAGACATCTGCAATTCTGTGTTAAGAGCAGTACAATACGCCCGAGTTTTGCAGTTAAGCATTCAAATTATTGAGGTAAATAATCACCTCCTTGATATGTTATTTCTTTTGATTAATTACAGACTTTCCCATTCTTCTGTGAAAATTTGATCGACCTTGATAATAATAATAATGCAGGTTCTATCAGAAGAAGATCATGTTAAAATTTTATTTGAGAACTTGCTTGATTTGGTCATGGTATGTGACAAATTAGAGGCCTGCCAAATGATCGCAATGGCCTGCTTTCTCATGAGGGCTCCAAACCTAAGGACACTGACCATAAGATATGAACAGAAGTCTAGTGGAATTTCTGAAACCGATGTCAAAGAGGATGTAAGAATCTCCCTTTTTCTCACTAGCAAGTTTAGTCTTAGTTTTTAGCCCCTTGACTTCTTTTACATAATCTAATTTCTTTGTTTTGCAGCTTGCCAAGCTCTTGTCTTTGGCTGTGAAGAAGTATCAGTCGAAGCATGGGAATTCAGAAACCCTTTTGCTTGGTGATCAATTGATGAAACTGAAGCTATCTCTTCACAAAAATTAGAGTAAAACACTTTGGTACGTGCATCAGCTTAAGCATGCAGAACGAATAGAGCTAAAAACAATTCTTCGTCAGAAATTAGTAGTGATAGTTCAAGCAAATTAACATTTCCTACTGATGCCTTGTGTTTTGTTCCTTTTGAAGGTTTTTGAAATGGTTTTTCAGCATCTATGTATGAAATAACCACTTATAAGGACTTCACTTCGAGAGCTTGTGGTTTGTCATTGATTCAAAAAGCAGCCCATATTTTCAAAAAAAAAAAAACCACATTGAAGATTATTTGAGTTTCATAGGATAACATTGCAAAGTTTAACTAATAGGTACCCAAGTGAAACGCTGCAGAATCTACAGGGGCTGAAATGTGCCTTACAGACTGAATTATTTTAATACTTCTTAGTATCTGCACTTGAATTCTCTATCTGACTTCCACGACTCATAAAAGGATTACCAACAAGTCTGTTAAAACCTAGTAGTAAGCTGAAAGTTTCGTCTATTTTATAGCTGGAACTTGAAGTTTTGCTTATGTTTAAACAATCAGCCTACACATTCTTTTTTATTGTTGTTATATCAGAAGTTACTTCACGTATAGCTATACGTAAAATAGGCATTAGATTTGTTTTTGAATTTTATTGAATCTTTTTCGTGACTCTATGTCTTCAGCATTTTAGGTTGAGTAGTAATTTTATGATGTTAGGATAATTAATTAGTTATATTGTATTAGTTATTTATTTGGATTTATTTAAAAAAAAAAATAGGCAGAAGTAAAAGAGAGAATGTGTGGATTTGATTTTCTTTTAATCTAGGTAAATATTTTCAGAATATAGCAAACAAAAATTAAGTTCCTTTTAATCTGGTAAATTTTTTAAACATGTAATCCCTATATACACACTGGTGCATTCCTAAAACATTAGTTATAATCTCTTACTTTTGAAAAATCAATAATTTTGATTTTAAAGGTCAGTATAGTAAGCTAAAAATCTGGCAAAAGTTGATGTAACTTCGAGACCCCATCGAATCTGCCTATCAACAGTACCTCTCTTAAATTTCTGGGTTTGGCATCCTTTTCCGCGTTACTGTTTCAGCTGAACAACTTCAAACTTTGTCAATTGTGGCGAGAAAGAAGATTTGAAGTTTAACCGCAGAATTTACTTTGAAAACCCTTCTTTTTTTTTTTCATCTTTACAACCAAACGCATTTCTGTCGCAGCTATTTTAATCTTTTATGTTCCGAAAAAGTAAGCAAATGCTACCTACAAGGTGTAACTATTAAGTTTCTTCACTTTGATTCTTTCTCTAACAAGAATAGCTGCAATGGAATGCTGAGAAGAGTAAGATATGCTAAAGTATTACAGATGAGCGTAGATATTATGGAGGTAATTGATCATTTTTCTTGTGCCTTCTTTAACCTTTCTGTTGCTAGATCACATACTTCCTCCTGTTAAAAAATATGGCTGACTTGACGCGGGTTCTGTCAAAGAAAGATCACCTGCCAATTTTATTTGCTAACTTGCATGATTCTGTTGTGTTATGTGGCGCAATCTAGAGGCCTTCCAAATGATAACAATAGCCTGCTTTCTCATGGGAGTTCCAATCTGAGGACAGTAACAATAAGTTATAATCACAACCCTAGAAGAATTTTCTGAAGGTGATGTAAGAAACAAGGTATGTCTAAAATACTACTGCTTGGTGATCAATTTACGAGTAAATAAGCCTTTATTGTCTCAGGGAAGTTGCTATAGATGAATTTGATTTGCAAATGGTTTGTTGCCTCCGAAATGCAAGACATTTGGTTGCCTTCTCTGTTTCACGTAGCAATCTGTCCCTCTCTTTGTGCAACTGTGTCTGCTTTGTTAGTCAACTTCACAAATGCATACATGCAATTCACTCGTAGATTACAATGTTTCGTAGTGATGAACTTGATGCCTGCATATTGGAGCGCCAATTCGACCAAAATCTGCTTTAACAAAGCTGGATGGATTCTGGTCCCTAGTGGACAAAGCTACGATGTTTTCGGGAAGTTTATAGACATCCAAAAAACATAGCATAACATCTCTTGGACTAGAAAGGGGAAATGCATTTGTCGCCCATGATCGCTTTGTTCACAGCAATGAACACCTTTTCGTTATGATCGCCTTGTCCAGTGCCAATTCCAACATAAAGGTTCGGAACCAATCATCATTATGATTAGGCACATAACCTCTTAACACACCTTCACCATGTTATCATGTACATGCAGTCCCTATATACTGGAGCATTAATCGTCAAACTGAAATGTCCTGTAGTGTTACGCTCTTTGCATTGCACTCACAGTTGAACCTTACAAACCCCTCCAGCAGGAGTTCTATAAAAAGAGTGCGGTTATCAAGGATCTTGACACACGATCATTCTTGAAGGACAACCAAAGATCATTCATGACCATTTTTTTCACAAACAGGATCAAATACAGAGATGACTTTATTAAGTTAATCTCTAAATGTAGATTTAGCTTCACAACACTCCAATGTTAGTGATTCCGAAGTTTGGTCAAGGCCAATTAATATATCCTCAAGAAACAGAATCCAAATTTGTTCAAGATGTTGTCAATGGATTCTAAGGTATTAAGCAGTGATCAACGATAGAGATTAAACGATGTAAGCAAATTCAAAATGCTATAGAAAGAGAAGAGAACTGAGTTGCAGCTGGGGAGGAAAATTCTATGATATTCAGTTTCTTTCTCATGACTGTCAGAAATTACTCTTCATTTTGAAAATAAAGAATTTCTCATGTTTCTTCACTTCATTGTGCATCCTCAAATGGTGGAACGTAACTGGCTAGATATCATTTCTCTCTCTTCAGAATGTCACAGTTACTTTCTTTCATCCATGTATCCAGAGACAAACTACCGCAGAAATACAAAGCTACCTTTTTAAAGCTTTTGTTTCAGACAAGCTCCAAAAGGCTATGAAAAGAGTGGATTACCAAAATATCCAATTAAAGAACTACACATTAACAGCAGACATATCCACTTTCCTGGGAGGATGCACCACATTTTTGTTTCCAGGAAAGGCATTACGTGAGATGTCTACCAGGGCCTTGAAACTATATGGTTCGTGCATGGATATCTCTGATAAGACTTTTCTGTTCAGCTGAATGTTCTCCTTCATCAGCCCATGCATGAAGTTACCATAATTAACCTGATAGTGATAAATAAAAATATAGCAGAAGAAGAAACCGAAGATCAGTATCTCATCATGAAGAAGTTTCATTATAACAAGGAAAATATTTAAGTTGCGCTGCCCAAACATACATCAACATGATCCAAAATGATAAAGAAGAAGTCAATTGCACTTCATTTTTTCCCGGTTTGTGTTATATAATAAAAAAGAAAAGAAAATAAAGTCAAAATCTAGAATAAGTAGATTAAAAGAAACCTGGATTCTAGAGATCATGGACACTTGTAATCATAAACCAGTTCCAAGTGATGTTCTAGCATCAAGGCACAACTGGACAAGTCCCATGCAAAGTACTGCATTCTATAAAACTCAAAATCCCCACAAAAACTGTTACTCGAAAAGTCCTGTGGTTTCTTTAACAATTAGGTCAGTTCATCTCACTTCCTAGTTCATATATCAGTGAATAGTAACCTATTTCACAATTCCATCCCTGGAGAACAGAATCATCCAACATGAGCTGCAATTCACACCATAGCAAACCACTAGCTCCAATGCTGAAATTCAAGTCTGAGAAAGGTATTTCTTTCATGTAGAAGTTTGCTTGTTCAAGTAAAGATTCAATAACCTCTAGGGCAAGGCAATGCAACAATCCACATGAGAAAACATAGCAACAAGTTCAGAAAACATAGAGCATGTCGAACACAAGGTACATTCCATATGGTAATAAATGGCCACATAAACATTGATTTCAGAAGCACTGGAATCTAATAACCTGTTCATCACATGACTCAAGGGTCAGTCTCAACACAAATCAATAAAAATGGCAGGCAAAACACGATGAGCCACATCATTTCTCATTATGACAACTCTTACACAAAAATGAAAACAAATATGCAGCTCAACATGCATGTTTGGATCATTTCATCCAAAGCAAATGAAAGCCATCCTACTCCCCATTATTCTAATGTAGCTACCACATCAACCACTACAAAGCAGAGCCTTCAACTTTCTCCAAAACCACTTCTCTTTTATATGCTTCACTGAACTTTCAACTGCCCCTACGCATACATCAGACGAAAGAAAAAATTGCTCTGGACCAAAAAATTATTAGAAGGTTCTATACATGACCAAATCTTTGCTTGCATAACCGATTAAACTCTTTTCCTTCATCAATAGAAAGGATCTCTGCTAATGCAAACCACTGATCATCATAAAAACAATTCTCACACTATCAAGACTTTGATTACTTCCAATTTAACACTTATTAGCAAAGATTATGTCTTTGAAACACCAAACCTTGAGCTTTACATGCACTCCCCAAAAGAAATCATCAAGATAAAGACTTCTATTTTTATTTCAAAATTATATCAGAAGAAAAATAAAAAGGAGAGACTAGAATTCATCCGAGTTCACAGCTAAAAGCCTCAAAACAGCAACCTTTATATAAATGGCAATTCAAAATCTACATTTTCTAGCAATTACATCTCATTATTTTCAATTCAGACTGCCAATCAGTAATTCATTCAAGAAAATCAAAACCAAACAAAGGAAAATCAAGACTTCACCAAAAAAAAAAAAGCACGACAACCCCAGAAAAGAACAGCCATTCATTCAATGACAAAAGAAAAACCCGCCAACAAGATGGGTAAAAAAATAAAAAGAAAGAAAGAAAATAGACTTACACCATGTTGGCGGGTGCCAGCATTGATGCGTTGGATCCAAAGAGAGCGCATGTCCCTCTTCTTGTTGCGGCGATCTCTGTAAGAATACTGCAAGGCCTTCTCAACCCTTTCTCTTGCTATCCTTATACAGTTCTTTGCTCTTCCTCTAAACCCTTTTGCTAGTTTGAATATTTCCTTCTTGTTCATCTTTTCTTTTCGTCTTGTCAGTGATGTTGCTGGCTAGTATGATGTTGGAAATGGGTTTTTCTCACTCTTGTTTGTAGGGTTTTAGTTGATGGGTTGTTTTTAGGTCTTTTTATGATGGAGGGCTTAGCCTTTGGATTTATTGTAAATTTGGCATATGTTTTTAGAGTATTTACATCAATAGCCCATGTAAATTCCTTTAAATGCACATTTCATGACACGATGATATATTAAAAAATAATAATAAATAAATTCGCCGGAGTGCTAATTCTAAGATTTAAATCTAAAATATTGAGAAAAAGAAAAACATTGGCCAATTTAGAACTATTATAGAGCCTCACAATATAGCTCCTCTCTTCTTCTGCTTTTCTTTTTTTTTTTTTAATTTAGCCTCCCTTTTTTTTTTCCATTCTATTGTCATTTATTTTATTTTATTTTATTTTTGGATTTTTTAATAATTATCTTGTTATTTTTAGACTAGCCAAGTCAACTGAAATATATCAAAACAACTCTCACACGATTTAATTTTAAACTCAGACTAAACTGGGAGTCGGATTGAGATTTTTTTATGTTGATTTTATTCTTTTTTTTCCCTCAAATTCATCCTTAGACTTTTTTATTGATCAATCAGGTTGCCTCTGGACCAATCAATGGTCAATCTAATTCTTTTTTTCTCAAATTCATCCTCAAACTTTTTTACTAGTAAGTTAAGTTGTTTCTGGACTAGCTAAAGTCAAAGTTAAAAAATTCTTCTCAACCTAAAAGCTTAAGTTGTTAGGTAAGACCTCAATATATGATTTATATAATTATATAACACATATCATCAAGTGTTTGGGTTTGAAACTTGCACAAGCCCACATCTTGTGCTTAATTTTTATTAAATAGAATGGGTGTGGTAATATTTGAACCCTTGATTGCTTAGTCAATAAGACTCTAATACCATGTCAAAAAATCATCTCAACCTAAAAGTTTAAGCTATTAGGTGAGGCTCCAAAATATGATTTATATAATTCTCTAATAGCCAAGTTGTATGGTCACATCGAGGCAACTCCCATACAATTTGATTTTAAACTCGTTCTAGATAATAAATTAGATCATGAGATTTTTTATGTCAATTTTATCCTTTTTTTCTCAATTTCATTCTCTTATATTTTTTTTAGTTAGGTTGGATGTTCTTGGATAGACCATGTCGACCGGGTCACATCAAGACAACTCTCACATAATTTAATTTTAAACATAGGTTAGGAAATGAGTTAGATTAGGAGGTTTCAAGGTTGACCAGGTTTAATAAAAATATCAAATATAATTCTCTACGGTCTAAATATTTTTGTTATACTAAAAAAAAATTAACTCAACTTACAACCTAGTGTGAGTTGTAAACTAGTAATTTGTAAGTTAGGAATGGCGATCGTTATCTTGTCAATTTAGAATTAGAAAAAGTAAAATGGTGAATGGGAATCTAATAAATTATTAAAAAAGGTATATTTAATAAATTTTTAATTTCTTATTAGACTTAAATAATAATCAATGTAGTTTTTGAATTTGACTAAACTTAATATGTTATAATAAATATAATAGATAAGATAAAGTAAAGACTATATCAACCAGAGAGTTTGTACTAACTCTTATCAACTCTGAATAACATTTACATCATTTATGATAATTCTCTTTGAATAAAATTTCTTATAAGATAAATGAAGATAGACTCACATATGAGAAATGGTATCCATATAAAAATCAATTTGATTTTAATGTATTTTTTTTAGGATGTTAAAAAAAACTAATTTATCTGTAACATTTATATTATCTAACATGTCTCAACCCTTTAAAATCAGATAATATGGATATTACATATAATAGTGAATAAAAAAACTTAAGAAATTGATATTATTTGTTGGGTGGTAGGTCAAGATTTTTTAAACTCAGTCAACTCGTATACCCTATACAACACATTGACAGTGTAATCTTATATTTTAGAAAGTTCTTGGTATAAACACCGTCTTTCTTTCTCTTTGTTTAATTTTTTTCTCACTTGCCGCTTAGCCTTCCATTCTCTTATCTCACTATCTTGTTGAGAATGGTAACCTTCTTCGACTATCATTTTAACAAACTAAAATCTTCAATCCCTTCTTCTCATCCTTATAATCAAAAGCCTCAACTTGATTTCGACAAACCTCCACCATATCTCTGTCAATCAAACCTTAAAAAAAAAATAACTGAAATTATAACTATAAGGTCATAAATCTAAGTCAATCAGTTCTTTACAAGAGACAAGATCGATTAACAACAACCTTTAACTCGTCTTTGAGACATTTCTTACAAGATTGATATGATGGTATTTGTGTATTGTTTCATCTTTGATTTTTGTTGTTTCTGTTATTGTGGATAAAGGGCTAGTGATAAGTTCTATATGGATGGAAGATTATGAGTTTGTTTTAAAAGCAATTTGTCATGGGATCCACCATGCATGTCAAAGGAGAAAAAAAACTTTCACATGACATATGCTCCTTCATTACTTGAAATTATATTTTCCAGTCACTTTTTTTTCCAGTTCATTACCAAAGCCTTTTTTCTTTCTCTTTTGGTAGCTTAATTTACATTAAAAACAACGTTATAATATGACTATCATGTTCAAATGTCATTCAAATAGTTGATTGTGTGTTTTTAATGTTTTAGAATGTCACTTGAATGTCTTATAATGAATCTCATTGCATATAAAAACTACTTTAACTCTAAAAATCCAATCAATTAAGCTATACATTATGCATTGTGCATTGTTGGTCAATTTAATGGAGAAGGATAATGAGTTGAGTAAATCTAAATTGAAAAAAATATTTGGCAAATGAATTTGAAGATCGAAGTGATACTTCTTTTGATATTTTAATTGGATGGAAAGCTATTAGCCCCAAATATCCAATACTATTTATGGTTACAAGAGATGTCCTAGTTATTTCTATGTCTGTAGTTGCCTCCAAAATAACTTTTAGCATTGGGGGTTATGTGCTATATTTTTTTAGAAGTTCTTTAAATCCAACAACTGTTGAGCTCTCATATTTTATTTTATTTTATTTTATCAAAATTGGATTCCTATTTCTCCATCATCAATAGATCTTTCACAAATGATAAATGATCTTGAAAAGTTAGAAAAACTAAAATTACATGTGTTTTAGACTATGTAGCTTTTATTTATATCATAAAGTTTTTAGATTAACTTGTTAAGTTATAATTAATTAAGATATTTTATTATCTTTCTTCTCTTTCAGAGTTTGCTGGTTTAGCCATGGATGTTGAAAGGTAATGAGTTATTTTGATAATTTGAGATGGTGAGTAAATGTTAAACCATTAGCTTTTTACTTTTTATTATTAAGTAATTGCTATAAACTTAAGTTAAGTTTATACATATGTGACATCTTTTTGGTTGCTTGTATAGGTTGTTAGAGGTATTATACTACTATGTGCTGCTGTTGTTATTTTATTATTGTTTTTTCTTGCTTTCAAATAGTTGACATTGGTTGATGTTCTTGTAAAAATTATAGAGTCGCAATAATTCAATTCAAGTTCATATTCAGAACTTATTATGTTTTGTTGTGATTGAGTTTTTTTGTTGTTCGAAACTTAATTTGTTGTTATATATTCTATCAATTATTTTTTTACAATTGATTCTTCTATTTTAGTCAACTGATTCAATTGATGTATTAAGTCTAAATTGTTTGTTATAGCTTATAATTGATTTTGGACTAATTTATTGAGTCCAAATCTTAGTTCTAATTAAGATCAACCCATAAAAAAAATAACAATATATGCTTAACTCGTGAATATTTATAATATCCATAAAAATTTTAGCTCAACCTAATGTGTCCAACATGCCCAGATCCATTTATTTTTAAATAAATTGGATTTATAATTTGTAAAACATCAAAAATTGAATTTGATACAATTATTAGTCCAAATCCAACTCAACTACTTTTTTTTATATTATAATAAACTTGAATCTATTCTTGCTAACCGACACTATCTAAGATTTTGTGGGAAAAAAGGCAAAATTTATTTAATTATGTCACCTAATTTTTTATTTCTAAATATATCGCAAGAAAAATTATTTTATTATTTAATGCAAATAGTGATGTATCAACATATTTTAATACTCAATTTATATACTTGAAAGGCCCCTACATAAATGAGTCAAGCCTATTATGTCTAAAAGCTCAATAGAAGTCAAAGCTATGAAACAAGGATCTGGCTTGTTTCCATACTTAACTCTTTTGGACTCAGCCATGCACTAGGTCCAAGTGCATGTAGGTCTGACAAGGTGTCAGACCTAACTCTCTTGACCTCAGTTATGCACTAGGTCTAAACACATATGAGTATGATAATGTGCTAAACTAAACTCCTTTAGGCCCGGCTACACGCTGAGCCCAGGCGCCTTTAGGCCTGAAAAGATACTAGACTCAACATCCTTAGCTCTAGAATCATTCCAGGACTAGACATATAATTGGTCTCCTGTTAGGTCATAAGGATATCCCTACCAACCCTTAGTATATGATAACAAGGACTTAAGATCATCATCTCTCTACACCTTAGTTGTGTAAAAGTTCTCTAAGAGCTAAATATATTTCAATCAATACTAATGCTGATTATAAGGATTATTCTCATCAGCATTAATGCTATATACGAGATAACTTATGAAAATTTTCTATAGACAAGTAGTATTCTCATCAACATTAATATCGTGTAAAAAGATATTTTCTTCAAACATTATTGTTGATATAAGAGACTCATTCCTTACTAGTATATTTAAAAGGAAAAGACTTTTGACCCCTCTAGCATAAACAAGAAGGTTCAAGGCATAAGAGCTATAAATACTCTTTAAATCACCTAAGTAAAGGGTTTTAAATCTCTATTCTCTATTGCATATTTATTTTTGGAATCTCTATTTAAAATATTACTGCATTTTCTCTCAAAAAGATACTTAAGTATCTAAGAATTCCTAAATTTACTAAAAGAGACCTTTTACAGGTATCAGGTCCACCAACCTTCTTGGCTAAAAAGAATGGATTAAATTGTCAGAACTAAAAAATTAACTAATTATTTAAAACATAAACCTTATCTCTTAGCAACTTGAATTTTTTGAAACAGATTCACTAACCAAATTTAAAGTAGAAAAAACATTTAATTATCTCCACTTAATAATTTAAACCTTAATCATGGAGGAACAATAATTTACCATTATAATTCTCAAATTATTTTGGAAAAACTCAATCTTCCTGTCATGATCTGGAGACACTTTTTTAATGTATGAAAAGATAACTATTAATCTTGAGGAGTGCAATTAATTAAGTATTGAGTTTACTTTTCGGTAATCACCAGTTTGATTGCTATAAATCTTGAAGTCATTAAAAATTTATATAGTTGTTAACTTTAGAGTTTTAGGAATTAGTCAACATACGTTTTAAACTGACTTAGATATTTATGCTAAAAAAAAAAAAAGATGGCTATTCAATTACTGCAAAAAAAGAAACGAAAAAAGAACGGCTTGTTTTCTCCGGGAATATAGCCAGGCCATGCTGGGTTTTTGCCACAGCCTGTAAGTTGTGACAACACCCTAAAATGAGAGGGGGGGGGGGGCGGCTAAGTCTAAAATATAACCTTGTCAGGATTACAAGGACTTGTAAATGAATTGCCTTCCTAAACCAGTTTGATTCGGCCATGAAGATGTCATAGATTTGGGAGAAACACTTTGGTATTAAAGCAATCAAAATAATCTTTAAACAAACGTGGTTGGGCCCCATTTGTTTCTCTTTCAATTTCTCAGCAAGAACCCAACTTTTTCTTTTACCAGGTAATTTACCCTTTTGTTTTCTTTTGGTAAATTCTTGCATTCTTTGAATTGTCTTCATGTAGTCATATGTTTGGCTTCTTCTTTAAAATCATTTCTCAAAGCTTTCATCTCTATTGTCCTTTGAAGTGGATAAGACATTGTTTGTGTGTTTCATATGAACCTTTTTGACTAATAGGAACCTTCCTATACCATTTAGACACTTTCTGGGACATTATTTATATCTTAGGACTATCATTGAAACTTAATAAATAAGTCTTTAATTTTCTGCGGTTTTGTTTGGTGGGTGAGTACAATGCCTTTGTGGGATTATGGATCTCTTTCTCGCTTTAAGAATTTTAGGGGCTTCTTTCAGGTTAGTGTTTCTTTTCTGAAAAGGTTGTTTCTTTCTCTTTTGTTCTTAGCCTTTGGCTTTTAAATTGGAATATCTTATGTGGGTTTGCTTTGTTGTTTTTGATGTTGTTGACATCTTACTTGTATAGCAGAATGTGACTCCTTTGATTTTCTCTACCAACATAACAATATATGTAAGAGACATTTGTGTTGTAGTTCTTTGTGAAATCTGGTAGGTTTATTTGGACTTTTGTGGTGAGAGATGAGATCATTGTTGAAGAAGGATTTTAAAATTTGGGGTTTTAGAGTTTTGAGGGTAAAGAGGAAGTCTGTACTTATGTCTGTTGTGTCTGTGTTGAAATTTGAAACCTGCAATAAAAAGCAAATTAAAATTTAATGTAATGAAACCACTGAACAATGAAAGCATTGAACAACTAGAGCTAATTGCTATTCACTGCTATTAATCGGAGAGGATTCAGTATACTTACTGGTAATTGTTTAAATAGGGATTCAGGGAATGCTGTAGTTGAATAACGGTCCTTTACAGCTTCATACTTGGGCATTTATTTTATTCAATGTGGGTTATGGTTGTTAATTTGTTCGATAAAAAACAGCCATTAATGGAGGAGTATTAGATCTTGTAAGTCTCATTAGGTTTAATACATCATAAGTTGAATCTTCGTTTTGACCCATACATGCCTTACTTAGCATTCGGTTAATATTAATACATATAATTGAATTGTAGATTTGCTATATAGGCTTTAGTTGAGTAGTCAAAATAACAATTGAGAAGTGACTCTTTAAATTGGAGCATTGGGTTAATCTGCCTTCTCCAATTATTCTATGAAATGTTATATTTTTCCAGTAGTTTCCAGAAATCGTATCTTAGATCATTATTTTACAATGATGCAAAGTTGGAAGGCTTGAGAAAACAGGTGCACTGGATTTTCTATATCACATGGCTTCTTTTTTTATTTTTATTGCGGTTTAGCTCCAATCTCTAGTTTCTCATAGATGCTTCTGAATGAGTGTCTATGGTTAATCACTTTAGTTTTGGAGCTGGTTTCATGATGCTGGTGACGGGTGATTGTGCTAAGTTTAATAGTTCAATAAGAGGACAATGGAGGATAAGTATAACAGTTTTGTGCATGCCATGTGCCACCTCTTATTGTGATAAACTATCACGCATTTCAGATTAGGGAGGATAAGTGTAAGGGCTGTGCTTTTCTCCAGTGCTAATTCTGGATGCAGTTGTAAGACTCCTTGATGAGGGTAAGTACAGTGAGTGCATAGCAGTTGTTAATGTAGGCATTGAGCTGCCACATAGAATGACCATTAAAAGGATCAGAAGTTTTATTTTATCCAGTTTGTTGTGAACAATATTTAGTTGTATGGCATCTAAACATTGATGGTTGCTAATAATGAAGGCCTGAAGTACTGATCTTCAGATTCTGAACCTGGGTTGCAAGTCTTAGTCGATGGTGCAGTTTGAAACAATGGAAGAAGCTCTATCATCCTTCATGAGAAGTCCTGTTGGCTGGTCCTTCAAGGTGTTAAGCAAAAAAGACTTTAAAATTGATTGGTTACTGTCAATAAGTTATGCCACAAAATAAATGGCTACCAGTGTTTGGGATAATGCTTTCATGAAGAACATTATCTTGATGACATTTCTGCATAGCATTTTTTGGAGACAAGCAAGCAAGTATCACTGCATAGGGAATTTTGCAGATTGGTGAGTGAATGGAATGCTGATGATCCAAGTATTGGATGGATAACGTCTTGTCATTTCTTATTTAGATGCTGTGATTAGTAGTTTAAACACTATATATAACATTTGATATAGGTGTGTTTTTTTTTTTTTAATATGTACCAAGTCTACTGTTTGGGTTCTGATTAAAAGTTTGATAATTTTATATCTGAGGTTTTGGCCTGATATACACGGTATTAAACTTAATGAATTGTGTGACCACTGGGATCTTCATTTTTTTACCGAAATATTGGTTTGTTGGGGTTATCAAGGATACATCAATCAACAGGCTAGATATGACTGTGAATAATTGTCAGCCATTTTCGCTGATGACCTTCCAGTAATAGAGCACATGAATGAAGAGGTATAGTTGTTACTAATAGATCTTCATTGTGGTGTGAAGGCCTCTCTGCAGTATGACAATGTGAAGTTTTGGGTTTGTGTTTACAAGGCTAGTGGCTCTATTTTTCTGGCTCTATTTTTCTGAAAAAGTTGCTGAATTTAAGCTCATTCATTTTTATAATCACTATAAATTTCATGGTTATGGAGAGCGTCTTTATCAATTCGTTTTTGCTGTACCTATTTAAGCTTTACAATAGATGCTATTATGTAGTGCTATTTTCTGTTCAATGGTGAAGATAGTCTCTAGTCATTTTCTGTCGGTGCTGAGGTTCCTGTTTTATTCATTTTTAGTCCATAGATAAAAATATTTCAGTATCAACTGTCAAAATTCATGATCTAGAATAGATAATTCTGCTGTAAGTGTATTTATGATATGTATCTTTAAGAAGTGATACTGCTGCATGCATAATTTGGGTTTCCTTCTTTATTCTTTGCTCTTTAATGCTTGTATGATTGATGACTTATGGAGCTCGAATTGCATATGCATTGAGAAAGGTGCTTACACCTTTCTTGCATTCATAAACAGTAAAAGTAAGGCATAACATCAATAACTTTCCTTATAATTTTTACTGTTAATACCTGTTATCATATTTCACCAAACAGACCTTATGTTACTTTCCTAATGTCCCTTTATTTGGAGCTCAAAGTCTGATATTAGATTACTCTAAATGGTGACATGCATAAATGCAGTACAAGATGAGAGAGGTCCAAATGAGGGAGTTCCAGCTTGGTTATGGTGTACATACTGTGAGGTCCCATGGAGCTTCACTTGCAAAGACACACATGCATGATTGGCTTATACTTCTGCTTCTTGTGGTGATAGAGTTCATCCTCTATCTCACGCCTCCATTTTATCGATATGTTGGGAAAGATATGATGACAAATCTTAAATACCCTTTGTTAGATAATACAGTGCCTGTTTGGACTGTCCCAGTAAGTATTGTGGCTTCATTTGCTAAATAATAACATATGTTCCAAGGAAACCATGTGAGTAACAATAACATTGATGGGACCCTTTCTGTTTTCTGACGATTAGATATATGCTGTTCTCTTGCCTGTGGTGATATTCCTCTTTGTCTACTTTCGTAGGAGAGACATCTATGATCTTCATCATGCCATCCTAGGTGATAACATCCTGCCTTCTACTTACCTTTTTATCTGTAAAAGATTTCTGTTATCCAATCTGCTGAAAAAATTCTCATGATGCTTTATGTGTGTTCACTATTGCAGGCCTTTTATTCTCCATTCTAGTGACAGCTGTCATTACTGATGCAATAAAAAATGCAGTTGGTCGGCCTCGACCTGATTTCTTTTGGCGTTGCTTTCCTGATGGAAAGGATGTATGCTTTTATGGACCTGCAGTTATTTATTACTTTCTACTGTGACGATTGATATAAGATCACCTCCTGTCCACATCTCATAACATTTGTGGTTACATAATTTAATACCTGAAACCTTATTGATCTACAGGTTTATGATCAGTTGGGAAATGTGATATGCAATGGTGAGGAAAGTGTCATAAAGGAAGGGCATAAGAGTTTTCCCAGTGGGCACACTTCATGTAAGTGTTCACCATTACAAATAGTTTCTATACAAAACAATTAAAAAATTCTCGACCGCAAAGTTAATTTATGCCGAGTGATGATGAAATATTCTTATCTCTACACTGAAATATGGAAATTTTGGTTAGGGAAGCTGCAGAAATTGAACACCTAATACCAAAGCTATGCTGGTTCGATACTTTTTGGCAGTCATTTTAGCTTTGATTTGAGGAATAATGATTTTCAATTTCCAGGGTCCTTTGCTGGTCTGGGTTTCCTATCACTCTACTTGTCTGGAAAACTACAAGCGTTTGACCGTGAGGGCCATGTTGCAAAACTATGTATCATCTTCTTACCACTACTAGCTGCAAGTCTTGTTGCCATTTCCCGAGTGGATGACTACTGGCATCATTGGCAGGATGTCTTTGCAGGAGGTCTCTTAGGTGTGTTCCTTTTCATTGTTCATTTAGTCATCTAGATGAAACTTCCTCATTGTCTATTGGATGATTACCTTTGCTAACTATTGCAGAGGCATCTTTTGCAGGACTAGTAGTGGCAACATTTTGCTATTTGCAGTTCTTTCCTCCACCATATCATCCTCAAGGTATGTTTGTTGGCAAATTTTATATGGCTCCTTTAATTTTTGTTGAACATTAGAGTCCAGGAAGGATTTTGATTGGAACATTTCATTTTCTTTGCTAGAGAATGATTAAGATTTAATTTTAAGCTTATTCGCCTTGTGCACGAATGTTATTTTGATTAGACATCTAGGCTACAACTAAAGATATCCAATTAATGTACTTAGCTTCTTAGAGCGTTCTTGCTATCATAGATGCAAGCTGCTGCTATTTTCTGGTTTTAGACCCATATACTCAAATCAGAGTAATGGAAGGGGGGCTATGTTCTTTGTGTCTAAGATTGTTATGAAGCTTCTAGTGCTGGAGCCAGATGCAGATTCTGATATCCAAAACATAGCTAATTCCCATGTTATTGTTGTTTTCTACGTGGAACTCAATTTAATCTAAAGGGAGCATGCAAAAGTTCAAGTTGCGTTCTGCTAAATGATTGTCTTGATTCTTTAAAAGTGTCAGTCATCAAATCTGATCACAACCTAAATGAATTGGCATTATGTTTTCTTCTCTGCGGTGACATGTTCATCTGACCTTCTGCATGCAGGTTGGGGACCTTATGCTTACTTTCGGGAACTCGAGGAGTCAGGTGCATATTCACAAGCAGCTGCTACTGTAAATCCACTCAATGCAGAGCCAATGGATTCACATGTTGAGAGCAAAGAAGATGATAATGATGGATTTTTGGGGCTGCATCTGGCACGTGACTCGACTATGCCTCTTGAAGATGTGGAATCTGGGAGGAGGTAATTACTGATAGATGCAAAATTATCAGCCAAAGTTTCTCCTTTACAAGAAAAACATCATGTCCTTGTACATCGTTCATGTGGTGTTCTGTTAGCTTGCTGCTTCTTGGCTTGTAGCAGGATTGGCCCTTCTGCTTTGTTTTGCCCTAATGAAACACATTCATTCATTAAACATAAACATATCACATACTAAATGTAAATTGGTCAAAATTACAAGTGATGAATACCTTTTAACTCCCTCTGGATTCTTGTATCAACAGCTTGCACTGGCAAAAATTCATTTTACCTTTTGGGAATTCGAGTTTAGAAATTCGATTATATTTTTTTTTCAAAATATATTTTTAAAAAAAACTATTTAGATAATTCAAAGCAACAGCTAATTCAAAATGCAAGCGGCAATATTAGCATTTTCTTTAGTTTTCCAGTCAAGATATTCTAGGATTAAGTTTTATTAGAGAAATTTAATGGTGTTTAATATATAATTACTAGATATTTACATATAAGAAGACGAGAGTAACCTGAGGTTTATCTCTTTTTCATACTATAAATATCTAATAATCAAAGCTTGCCATAATTTTTTTTATTTGATAAGTCTTTGTGTTATGATATGATGTGTGTATTTAATAATTACAATTTAAACATTATAATTTATTTTTTTATTTATGCGTCGAGATGGGATTGAATCTCTTTTATAATTGAGTTTTAGAAATTGCAAAAACATAGTTCGCTAGAATTTAAAAATAAAAATAGCAGGAAACCTTTTTTTTTATAGATAATTCATGCAATTTATTTTTATATAACCTTCAATATATTCTTACATTTGTAATTATATCTATTAATGCTTTGTATAATATCCAATTTTTTAATATATATTTCTTTCACGTTTTATTTTTTAAACTAACATAATTATATTTTTCATTTTAATAGTACTCGAGTGAGATATATAAAAATATAAATTTAATTTTTCAAAAAACAATTAAGACAAATTTAGCTATTTATCCGTGTGTATGTATATAAAATATGGGAATTTTTTTTGATGTCAATACTTGCATATGCCCAACGTCATTGTGTGAACTATGGGTGTTTAAAAAAATCAAAAAATTAATTAAATCGAGAAAATCAGAAAAAAATAACCGAAAAAATTAAACCGTGAAAAAAACCGATTAAACCGATTAAAATTTTGAAAAAATCGACCGGTTCGGTTTTGGTTTTTTAAACCTGTAACCGAAAAAATCAGAAAAAAGCTGAGTCAAATCAAAAAAACCGAGCTAAAACCAAGCCTAACCGGTTTGAACCGGTTTTTGTTCTAAAAAACCTAACTGAATCAAACCAAAATCGATTGATTTAAATCAATTTTGGTTTTTTTAAAAGAAACTTGATTTTGTTATTTTTTTAATAAAAACTGAACTCAACTGAAAATAAACACCACTAATATCAACTATTAACGAACCTAATGGAAATCCCCCCTGATTAGTTAAGAGAATAGTTGTTAAACTCTATCTCATAAGTTAATTCCAAAAATTTATGATTTAAAATTTGCGCTGAGAGAAGCTTTAATTGAATTAAATAAAATATTAATTTGATATAATTCAACTGAACCAGGTTTTTAATAATCAAGATAATTCTGTTAAAAATTTTATTCGGACTACACCAGATTAATTTTTTTTCTTATTTTTTTTTAACCCAACATACTCAAGTCAAAAGTAAGACGGTGATTCATTCATGGCGTAGGATAAGAATATTATTCATCAATTGCCATTTTTTTGGTTAAGAAAAGCAAACAAATTGATAGGAATATATGTGGGTCCATTTGACACCAAGGCAAGATAAGAATGTGCAATGGGCTGGCAAGCCGACCTTATAATAATAATAAAATAATAATAAGGTTCTGTTTGTCTTTGCTGCGCGGAGTTTTTTTTATAGGTTAATATCAAAAATTAATTTTAAAAAATTAAAAAATTAAAATTTTAATATATTTTTAAATAAAATATACTCTAAAAAAAACCATCAACATCACAGCACCGAATGCCATTTTATGATGCCTAATTATTCTTCGATAAGAAACACGTAACTTGCAGTTGAGCGCATGCTTATCCAAGAAACCAATTATGAATAGGAAGTAGCATCCGAGCCATCCACGTCATCATGTGTAAAATTGACGGCCCTGATGGGAATTCTCTAATTGGTTAAGACTTGAGAGTCAGGGGCACACATTTTAATCAAGATAGGTTTTTAATTTCAATGGCAGAACCAAAAGCAGACCAAAAATATCCTTCACCATCAGGTACAGTATCATCAATTTAATTCTGTAGATTTTCTTGATGGGTTTTTGCGTGAAACAGAAAAGGATTATATATTTTTTTTGCTGTAATTTTTTTCATTTTTGATGCAGAAGAAAAGGATGTAAAAGCGCCAAATGTGATTGAAAGAGCCAAGGAAGAGATAGAGGCAATCGTTCATAGTGGAAGATCTCCAAGCCATCACAAGGAAACACATGGAAGAAGTGATGATATTGATGAGGATACCCCCATAGATGAAGTTAAAGGACCAAGTGTGTTTGAACGAATCAAGGAAGAGATCGAAGCCCTTGTTGGGGCTATTCATCCTAAGAAGGACAAGAGTGACGTGTCTTCTTCTTAGATGGGAGATGAAGTGGGTTTGGTTAATTTGTCTTTTGCTGTATGACTTACTGTTTTGAATACACAAGTTAATGTTTTAAGCGATCAAGTTGTGTTCTTCATGATGGCTGGCTCTCTGTTTCACTTGAAGAAGAAAATATTTGTTTCTGTTAGGTTTCTTTTGCTGGGGTTTTCTAGGTAATATTATTTAGCTGCTGGCTGCTGTGTGTATTATCCCTGGTTTTAGACCTAGGTAACCTCAAATTGTGGTAATTGATGGAAGTGGGCAATGTGGCCGATTTTTTTATTTACTCCCTTCTGTGTGGAGTGCTCTGTTAGATTTGCTGCTAAGAGCTTCAATGAAGCTTATGCAGGCTGGAGCAAGAAAAGCTTGGAGTTTGTTTTGGTATATAATTGGTTTTTTTTTGTATCCACTGAAAACTGATTGTTGATTTCTTACGTCTTTTGAAATCAAAAGACAAAAACAAACAATTTTTCAGTTTATTGTTTTCAAATTTGGTTTCAAATGAGACCGAATGACCTCTTTTATAGTAAGCTATTTGTCAATTTGGTTGGAGTTCGAGAACAGATTGTCATTTCTGCTGGATAGCCAATTCCCATTGACATTATGTTTTCTTCTGTCAGTGTCTTGTTTGTCAGATTTCCTGTTTGTAGGGTGCGGACCTTATGCTTACTTTCAGCAGTTTAATGCTCTGCTGTTGCTTCTGTAAATTGGTAAAATTTGAAGTAATGCAGACATTTCGATACCCACTTGGTTCCCGAATCTTGATGCTATAATGTTTCTGCATCTGCAAAGTAGTTCTTATGGATGAAATCTGTTTTTGAAAGGTGTAGTTTGCAAGAAATGGTTTTGTTCTTGCCAAAAACAGGGCCGCAACAGAAAGTCATTGATAGACCTCAGGAGGTGAGGAGCTGGAGTCTTGACTGCTAAGGCCGGCCTCAGCAGTTCAAGTAAGGGATGGCAATGGCCTCCGCCTCCAATTATCCGAATGGATGCGGGTGGGTTTAGAGTCAAGAATGTATCCTCTTCTTGCATGGAGGTTCCATATCCAATTATGTAAATTAAAAATATGAGATTTTCACCTCAAACGGCTCGTTTAATTCTGTCAAAGTCATTGGAGTCCTTTCATTGGTTGTAATCAATTTTCCATTATACTATCATATATAAATATGTAAAACCCTACTTCTTAAATCTAATTTTATTTCAAAGAACACTTTGTCCAGCTCAAATGTAAAGAATCTTAGGCCAATTTAGTGTAATCAAATATGAGTGCCTTGTGGATGTAGAATTCGAACCTCCGATGAGGTCCATCCTTCGATGGAGGTGGATATGGTGCCTTGCAATTTGACTCTGATGGGTATAGAGGCGGTGACAAAGGTGGAGGGTGCATTATCCGTTTTACTTAAGCTCCATTACCATCCCTCGCTCAAGTCCTTGCTTTGTGAGAGCTTTTCAGAGTGTCGTAAGCTTGTGTTTGCGTGTTTATCCATTACCTTAATTAGGAGCACACTCATGCCAAGTCGAGCTTAATACCATATGTTTATGATTGGTTCTGGCTTTCTAAATCTAAACTTTTCTGTCGAAAGATTGAAAGAAAGTCTAGCAGGATCATCAAAAGGCCACACTCGACTTTGCTAAGCGTTTTTCACTTGTTTTTACTTCAACTCCATGACCTCATAAGTTTACTTGTTTCCTTTGACAGTTTCCTATCACGCAATCAGGTTACATTGACATCCCAACGGATTCCAGCGGATGATGAGAGGCCAGTTAATCTTCTGTTTCCAACCACTCTCGCTTTGTAGCTCAACTCAATGAACTTGAAAGCTTTTCGTGGAAAAAGGGTGTGCAGGTCTTACATAAATGCCTGCCATTGCAACTCTTTTTTCCCATCAAAATGCCTTTTGTGACAAGATTTGAACCAGAGAATGGAAGTGCGTCTTCTGCCCTAGTCAATCTTTTCATGAGTGTGGACATTCAAACGAAAATCACAATTTCTTTTTTGATTCAATCTCAAAATAATAATGCAGAATACGAACTCATTTATCGCGAAAATCAAAAAACAAAACACAAAAATGACTTCTTGACAGTTTCTTAATTAAAATCAAATCTCAATCACATGCCCTTTCTTGTTAGAATCCAGCCTTCTCGAAGTAAGACTCCAAAGAATCTAAACTAAAACCATGCCCGAGCCCATTTCCATATCCAAACCCGAACCCAACCCCACAACCCATACCAACCCCAAAAACTAGCTTGGTGTTGTTCCATGGCCAGCTACCATACCCGAGTCCACCCACCAACCCGAAGCCTGCTCCAATACCACATCCGATTCCAACACCGCCCCCAGGACCCAGAATGGTTTCCTCTACTTTCTTGTAACCGTCTTGAAGGAATTCGGGTACTGGGAATTGATTTCCATCCTTTCTCTTGCTGTCATTTGTATTCCATTTCCAAAGAGAGTTGGAGTTTTTAGTCTTTGTCTGGGTTTTGGATTTTGGCTTCATTCTACGAGGTGAGCAAAGGATAAGATTTTTGGAGAATCAGGCTATATGGCGGGGTGGCATTTATGCTTATGTTGTATATATACTATATAAGTATAGCAATACAGACCCAGTACAGGGGAAATACTAAGATTTCATAAAATACAAGGATGGATGGTAAATAAACAAGAGTGCGAGGGCCACTCTTAAATATAAGTACCCTTGATTAGTCCTTAGATAAAGAGGGTGAAATTTAGAAGAAAAACAAAAGGTGAGGGTTGATCTGATCAGACAGAGGTGGCTATTTTTTGAGCCACACCAATTTAGAGAAATTTTATGTAGTTTATTGGACCAATACATTTTTAAATGGTTGACGTGGCGGATTCTTCTTAAAAAAAATAATGATTTTTAATGATTTTTTTTTAAATTTTGATTAAAAATAATAAATTTAGATTTGATGCATGAAACCTAAATCTAAATACTTGATTAGGAAAAACATAAGAATCCTTAAAAACTGGACATGGAATGCTTTGAATAAAGGCCAATATTAATAAAATACACCACTAATAAAATTTTAATAGAAAAATAAATATAAACTTTGAACACGAGGTAGTGTGACATTAAGGATGGCTAATTTGCCTCGGTATCATTACACCACTAATAAAATAACTTCAAAAAAATTCACCGTGCTTCATAATGAAGTAACTTGTTTATTTTTTTCAAACTTTTTTTTCTTTTTTTTTTAAACTATCCCTTTTAAATTCTTTTCTTCCAACTTCTTCTATTCAACCTTTTATTAATTTTAAATTAATTATCATAATTTATTTTAATTTATTTTTTATAAAATTATCATAATCATAAACAAACATCTCCATATTTAATTAATATTAAATTTTTATAAACATCTATTTTTTTTATCATATCATTAAATAAAAAATAGTGTAAAAAAACAAAGTTTTTAAATCCAGTAAAACTCATGATTCAAGTCGTGAAGCCCGAGTTAATATAATATATTGTTATCTTGGCCAATCACTTGAAGATTTTTGTTTGTTTTAAGTTAGAACGCTGAAATCTTTTTAAAAATTCAAAAATCAAACTAATTTTTTTTTCTAAATTAACGTGGATGTCCGGATTAGCTTGCGCGCACCTCGACTAATCTCACAGCCCCTAAAGTTAACGACCATGTAAGTTTCCAGTGACCATCATATGATCAATCACAAGATTCAAACTTGAGATCACAGAGGGAGCAAACCTCTTAGTCCCAAGTTCTTACTACTGGACCACCACCTAAATGGTTATATAGGTCATGATGATGTTGTTTGTTTCTAAATTTAAAATATATTTGATTTGGAAAAATAATAAATTAATAGTGTTTTTCAATGTTTTATAAATACAAATATAAAAAATAAAAAATTTTGAAAAAATTTATATTAATACATTTCAAGCTAACAATACTTTCAAAAAAAAATATCTTATACCATAATATTAAATATTATCTAACTTATTAAATCAACTAAATATAACCAAGTCAATTATTATCTAGTTGAATATAAAACCCCATCTAAACTAATTCCATGGTACGAGATTATCAAGTTAACTTGTTGGTGCTGGCAGGTTTTAATAATTGCTCTTACCTCGACAAAGGGGTAAGGAATATATATATATATATATATATAAAGCCTTCACCAACTTACCAAAGTAACTCTAGTCGTGATCATGTCACTTAAAAGCTATTTAACCATTTAACATTTTGAATTTAGTCCACGCGTTAATTATTTCCGTAGTTTTTTATTTTAAAAGTAGAACGCAAACAAATTAAAATTAAAATTAAAATAATCGATTGGCTCCCGTGATATATTTTATATTACTAGGATGTAATTAGCTTAACTTTAATGTTTCAAAGTGAAATTCACCTAGTTTTAGAGAGGTTTTAAGCTGGGTTTGTGTTCATGACAAGTCTAATACATGAAACTTAAACTTGTTTAAATTAATTAGACTCGAGCAGGTCTACAATGAGCTGCGTCAAAGTGAGCTTACATGTGTTTTCTATCATTATAATTAATATATTTAATTATATTATAATTATTTGTGACGTATTATGAACATGTTCCAATTAAAATACTAAATAAATAGCAATACAATAACATATATTATGCAAGCACTTCAATTAATGCCTTATCAGATCTCAACTCCTTGCTTCTTCTTCAACTACTATAGAAACTTCTACTTATTTTTCTAGTTCTAAAATCCCATAAAAAAAAAAAATTATAGCACACAGTGTATCTCGGAGCTTATAACTCACACATGCATATAATTGCTAAATCTGTTATTAAATTTGATTTTATAAAATTAATACATTTAATTATTATGATGTTTCAAAATCCAATAAACTTAAGAATGAAGTTCTTGTGTGTGTTGAACTGTGGATAAACACATGTTCACATCAATATTATCTTTTCTAAATCTCACAAAGTAGATGGTTGATAGTAGAAGGCCTAACACTTGCAAAATAATTTTTTATTTTTGGATTTAGAGACCCTCATATTATAAAGTCAGTGATTTTTAGTAAAAAAATTACAATGAATAAGAGAATGAATTTTAAATTCCAAGAACAAAAGTGTTTGTTCTTATTTTTGTATAATTATATAAACATAGTCTTATGGCCCAACATGGGGTTTATAACGATCGTCATGCCCATACCTATATATATGTGGGCTTAATACATAGCTGAACTCAAGGATGTTGAGTCTGGTAACTCGTCAAACTCATGTCTGTTTAGACTTAGCGCATAGTTGAACTCAAGAACGTTAGGTCTGTCAACTTGCTAAAATCATATGTACTTAGGCTAGCTATATCTATATTAATTGGGTCTAACATTCTGCCAATATTGGGTTATTACCCTACCTTTGACCCTTTTAAATATGAATAGACTAAAAATTAAAATTTAAAAATACATTGATCCATCAAATTATATATTAGATTATTTTAGTTAATGAAATCTTATATATTCTTTTTTCCTTTTTATATAATTACAAGCTCACAGAAGAGCTAACTCACAAATTTACAAATACAAACTTACTAATTATCCTAATTGATCATACCAATATTGAATTATAAAAATTATATGATTTTATAAGTTAATATATAATGTAAAATCCCTTTAGACATTCAAAAATTGATAAAATCATTTCATATTGAAATGGAATAAAATCATGTAAACTTGGGATTTTACAACCGTTTTTTCGTTTTCATGTAAAATATAAATCTATTTCAATTTGTTACGTGGATACGATGAATCGTGAGTTGAGGATTGAATTTTGTTTCCCAAAAATCATTATTTTCTTCTTCTTCATTTATTTTCCTAGGACATATAAGACACTAGGAGATAAGGGAAAGCAACACGTTTGACTATTTTTATCTCCAGCTTTCGAAAAGACATGTCGTCGAAGCAAGAACTGTTTGTTTATTGAAAACAAATCCTAAAGCATGCTTTAATTAATTTTATTGAATTTAAGGGGATCAAGAAAAAAAAAATATATTGCGCTTTCCCTGGACGGTTAACTATAAACTCTGTGCCGTTAATACCAGGTTGACCCTACGATGTTGGTGATGAGAATGACTCTGATTCCAACTGTCTCCCTTAAATAGATTGGAAACAGAAGTGAAAATTATGTCGGTGAAATCTAGAGTAACAGCGCAGGAATTTCTTATTCATGAAAAATTAAGAAAGCAGTAATTTTACAAATAATTAATTGATTTTTGAGCTAATTAACTACTTTCTCAAAAACAACCAAGAAAGAGTACCAGCAGCTGCAAAATATATGGTAAATAGG
>Ga0325401_1000627_pt1 | contig 26664 bp, 10 predicted proteins | sample PopdelMetagenome_FD_205666 | JGI IMG/M metagenome (GOLD analysis project Ga0325401, IMG submission 205666) | Populus deltoides microbial communities from Bellville, Georgia, United States - Xylem-PdKOR-R2 | ecosystem: Host-associated > Plants > Phyllosphere > Stem > Wood/Secondary xylem | place...
AGGGCATTAATCCAATTAACTTGGGATTAGTTTCTCAATCCGCCGAGTAATGAAGGCACTTAACCAGGGATTAGTTTCTACAATCTACCTTTCATGCTTCTTAGTTTAAATCAAGATACAATTAAAGAAATTTTCAACTATTATTTAAATAATTAATTAGTTTCCTTAAAGGTGTTAGGCACTGACCTAACATTTATGCACGTGAAATAGTCCCCTACTGCTGATTGGGTCTTATGGCCTCTCCTGTATCAAAATAATCAATAAATCACTTATCATTCATCTACCATAAGGATCAATCTCATTTTCCATATAGATTTGAATTTCTCACTTTATTCATATTGAAACTTCCACATTCTTGTCATATATAATGTTTATTTCTTTTTATTTCTTTTTTGCATTCAATTCCATTTTTAATCGCCACAACCTGATTTGCGTACTACTTAATCAACCAAGTTCAATATTCTTACATATGCTTGGCCGAATTCCTTATCTATAAAAGGAATAAAATCCCATTTTCGATTCCTTATGATTATTCTACTCTGAAACCTCTAGAACAACTCAACAAATTTTTTTAAACATAACCCCCTATATTAATAAGATCAAAATTAAACGCTTCCCTTCAAAGTGGGCTTTGGCCAAACCTATGGAAAAGAAGAATGTGAGGATTTTTCTCCTTTCTTTTGAAAAATTTCCATCTTTTCCATGTATTAACATTTATAAACATACAATTTCACACAATTCTAATCAATTGTATCAAAATCTCCAATTTTCCTCTTTGGCTGAAACCACCAAGTGATGAGGGAGGAATTTTTGTTTTTTCCATTCTTGAAATTAACTCATTACCCAACCATATTTCATGATTAAAAACATTATTCAATCATAATTGCATCATTTCAATAATCAACACCACAAATCTTAATTTTCACATAATCTTAAAAATTGAAATTCTTCAACAAAATACAAAAATCATTGCAATTAATCTCTTTGGATAAGTCTCTTACCTTAATTGGATAATGTCTCAAAAGATGAATGTAAGAAAATCTAAGTTTCCCCCTCTCTTCTTTTCCAAATCCTAACCTTGGAATTTTTCTTCAAAACAACCAACAAAACACTTAATCTCCTTTTTTGATTACCTAATTATGTTTTAATCACTCTAATTAAACCTATTTTTGATGGATTTAGCAAGAAATAAGAAGAAAATCAAACAAGCATTCACCTTCTATTTTAGGAAGTAAATTGTCAGCCATAAGAGAAGAAATTAGGTATTTATAATCTAATTTTTTCTATTATTTGCACATTGACCCCTATTATTTCATATTTTCCTTTTCCCCCACTAACATTCCTTCTTAAATAATATGTACCATAACATTTTTTTTCTTTATTTAATTTCTTCCCTCTCATATTATCTAAAACTTTTTTATTTAATCTAACTTGTGTTTTATTTCTAGATTAAATAAAAATTTCTTAATTTCGCTCGGGATGGGTTTTAAGCTGGTTTTTACATTCAGACTCACACAACATATACAAATATCTTTCATGCACAAAAGTATCATACACAAAATCAAACATATAAATAACAAAAATATTCATTATAAGGTTTGAAATCGACCTTGTGAGTAAAAATCCTTCAAAGGATGCTAGAAAATCTTATAGAGCCTGCTAATCAATTGGACTTGCTGGAATGAGACGTGTGTGCTCATCACATGCCAACTAAATTAACCTATAAACATGTGAGAAACAAAACAGAAATTTAGTTGCTTTGAGTTTTTTTTTTCTGATGGCTAGTGTTGGGGTGAACTAAACTTCTAATTAAAGTTGATTTTAGTGAGGAAGAGGGTTGGGATTATGGTGGGTCATGGCTATGTTTTTGTGGCAAGATTAAGACTATTTATGGGCTGGACAATGGCTTAAACTGAAGAGATTGTAGGAGATAGGTGGTTATGATTTCATGATTATAAGTTTAAGATCAGTGAAGAGAAACCTGTGGTGGTGATTGTTTGTTGATAAGGGTGGGTTGAATGGGTTTTGGTCTACTATGGTCAAGAGTTTTTGGTTAATGGATTTTTAGGTGTTGTTGGTTATTTTAACTAGGAAAAAAAGGAAAAACTATGGTTGTTAGGGTCTTTTGGTGAGAAGGATGATTGGGTAGTGTGGTACAGGGATGCTGTGAAAGGTGGAAAATATGGATCTATAGGACTGGTTGGGGTAGTACTGTGGTGGCTAAGATTTTATTTTATAAAAAAATCAGTGAGCGATGGTGGGATGAGGTTGGTGAGTCTTGAAAAGGGTGATTGACACGATCAAAGAGTTGATGTCTTATCCCAAGTGCAGGAGTGTCAAAATAATAAATAACCCGGCAAGACCGGGGTCAAACCACAGAGAGGTGAATTATATAAATTACAAATAATAAAATGATATTGATGTTGAAGAGAGCTTTGAGATGTAATATTGGTGTAAAGATTAAACAATGATAAAAAAGATGTCAAGGTTAAAGGATTCACTAATGGTATTTCAAATAAATATAATATAAATTCTTTTTTATTACTCAACTGGAAACCACACACAAATGAGGTTCCAATCGGATAATTTATCATTATTAGCTCATTATAAATTATTAACATGATCATATTAATCATCTTATCTAAGAAACACCATACTTATAAATATCATCAGGCATTCATGTTGCTAGCTTATGTTAACAACAAATCAAATTTCTATCATAATAACGATGTCGGCCGAAGACTAAAGGATCGAGCATTTGATGTACCAAGTGTTATACAACACAAATCTAGATTAACCATTTAACAAGCAAGGTATTAAGAATTAGTAAGATAAAAAGATAAAACATGTTAATAACAATCTTTCTTGGATATAAACATTAAAGTCCATGTTGAGTTTATATTATACATATTCTAACACCATTAGAGAAACCTTTTCACCTTGACATAATTAACTTAGCTAAACATAATGAAAAAGAAGAACATAAATAAACTAGATAAGAACATAGTTATGATGAAAAGCATAAACAAGAGATTAATGAAAGCAAAACTTAAGCATTACAAAAATATAAAGAAAGAAAGCAAGAACATGATCTTGATCTGAAAACCAAGATGACTAAATACATGGCAAATGCCTCCTTTTATAGGCTAAGATTCAAAACTATTGATTGGTAGGCAACCATTGATTTGGTGGCTGGTTTTTGACATTGTTGGCTGCTGGTTCTTGATATTGTTGGCAGATTTTTGATATTATTGGCTGCTAGTTCTTGATATTGTTGGCAGATTTTTGATATTGTTGGCTGGCCAAAATATCATTGCTAACATCAGAATTTGAGCCCTTTGTTCCATGAAAGCTGTGGGTAATTGTCTCGGCTTTCCAACAAAAAAAAACCAGAGCTCATTTGGACTTCTAGAACTCAAGATATGAGCTGAAAACCGAACAGTGTTTGAGCTGTAGGACAGGTTCCGACTTCTCCGTTGTTGCTAAGATTTGAACTTGAAAATGGCAGAATTGAGTCTTGAACTCTCATGAAAGTTTTAGGTCTATGTCTTATCTTTCCATCCATATAAAGTGGACCTAAATCCGAGATCTACAACTCTAGTTATGATCAAATAACCGAATGGTGTTCCAGTTTGGAATTGAACCAGCATCTCTTCTCTTAGCCTAGTCCTCTTTTTGTCTCTTCACTTTCAATAGTTAATCACATCAATCAACCTTTGAATTGTGAGATATACTTGTATTCAAAACAAGCATTTACCATAAATTAAAGATATATTATATTATCAGACTTGTTATTATAAAAGATGCTTTAGTTAGAGAATTTAATGATACTTTAGTGTAATATGATGATATAAAGCTTTAATGAGAATGCACTTTTAAGTACTAATCAGTGACCTATAGTCTTGAGTGAGTTTTTGAATGGAGGAAAAACCGACTAGGATTATAAGGAAAATGGTATTGGTGTTTTGGGTTGCAGTTGGGTTTGGTTTGATTTTAATTTTAATTTTAATTTTAATGGAGAATTGAGGTTAAGGATGAGGGGCAAATGCATAACTATGGTGGTTTATGTGGTTATGGAAGGTGACAATAAAGGTGGATGTTGTTGAGATTGAAGGAAAGGGAAGATGATGGAGTGTTGTAATGGAGGCTATGTTGTTTGAGTGAAGTGAAGGTTACTAGGTTTAGGTTGGAGAAAATGAAGTTGAGTTTTGTTTCATGGATAGTGTGGCATGTGATTTCAAAATGCTTGGATGGTGACTAAGGTTATTTGTTAAAAAATAGTTTTTTTAAAAAAGTAATTTTCATGAAAAATAAATTTTTGAAAAGTGAATTATTTTTTTATATTTGACAGTATCATGAAAAATAAGTTGAAAAACATTTTCTAGTTTTAAATTTTTTTAAAATTTATTAAAAGAATGGGGATTAAATCTAATACATGAAAAAGTTAAAGGATGATGAAGTTGAAAAAAAAATCTAAATTTATAATTATTTCAAATAAAATAAATAACAATCAAAATAATAGAGATCAAAATCAAAAAATAAAAAGTTAAAGAATAATGAAATTGAAAAAAAAATCTTATTTTATAACTTATTTCATATAAAACAAGTAGTATTGAAAAGAATATGGACTAAATCTATCAAAAAAAAAGTTCAAAGATAATGAAATTAAAAAATAATAATTTAACAAATTATTTCAAATAAAATAAATAGAAATCAAAATAACATGAACCAAATTTGATAGATAAAAAAATTCAATTAAGAAAAGAATGAGATAAAAACAAATAACAAGAAAAAAAAAGAATTAAAATTGATATAAAAATTAAATTAAATTAAATTTTAAATAAAAAATAAAATAAAATAAAATATATATAATAATAAAAGATTGAAGACATGGCTGCTCATGATTCATCATGTGATTTTGGTGGGGATAAAGCTGAAAAACTTGCTCTAGCAAAATTCCGTCAAGTGCCTAGGCAGGGAAGAGTTTGGATTGCTGATAGCAGCTTTGGGCTTCAGCAATAGCACCCGTTAGTATTGTACCTTCTCACTCGAAAATTGGGAAGTTTGACATTGCATTTCAAGATTATTCCTTATTTTTTTGTTTGAAAATAAAATTTTTTTAAAATCAATTTAAAAAAATACATTATTTTTTTATATTTGATGGTATAATAAAAAATATTTTAAAAAATATTTTTTAATATTTGGTTATATCATGGAAAATAAGTTGGAAAATAACTTATTAATGTTTTATTTTAAAAAAATTTATTAAAATAATAAGGAACAAATCTTACAAATTAAAAAGTTAAATAAGAATGAAATTGAGAAATAAAATTTCATAAATTATCTCAAATAAAATAAATAATAATTAAAATAATAGAAATCAAATCTAACAAATAAAAAAATTGAAAGATAAAGATATTAAAATAATAATAATTACTATTTCATAAATTATTTCAAATAAAATAAGTAACAATCAAAAGAATAAGTATAAAATTTGATAAATAAAAAATTTCAATTAAAAAATAATAAGGAAAAAAAACAAATAACAATTATAAAAATAAAAACAAAAAAATTATTATCATTTAACCATGATAGGCATAAATTTGGATTTTATGTTGTGGGGCAGTATGAGTTTTGTAGACCATATGATGACATGTTACTTCTACTCATAGAGCTTGCCTAAACTTGAAGACCACAAGAGCAAACATGGTGATGTCTATCTGTTTGTGGCTTGTGCATACTAATTATGTTTAGATGTGAATTAATTTCAGATTTTGTTTGAGCTTATGATGAAGGAGAGCATCCGGTCATCATATTTTAAGAGAAATGGTTGGTGGTTTCAATTTAGCCAACCGATATGTTGTTCCATGCAATTTCAGTCGATAAATATGAAAAGCCAGAGTGGGAATTCAGCAAATTAGGATCCATAATTAATACACATACCAGGCGGCCATTTGAATGAATTGTTTAGTCATTTTGGTAAAGAGATGACCTCTGTGGTACACGGTACATTTAAATACGGTGGCACCGTCCACCATCCTCTCCATTTTGTTTTTAAGTTTGACTTCTAAAAATTTTTAAGAGACTGTCTCTCATTCATTCATCAATGAGTTGACTCTTTTAACTTTTGTATCACTCCCTTATTTTTGTAAAAAATAATAATAATAATAATAATAATAATAAACAAAATGTAATATATTTTTCTGAAATAAGTACACGTGTTCCTCATGGAAAAAAATATTTTTGAAAACTCTTTTAAGTTTTAAATTTCTTCTTTTCTTAAAAAATAAAAAAGCATTCATTTCATTTTGTTTATTTTTTCCTTGTTTTTTAAAAAGTTTATTAATTCATGAAATTTACAACTTTTATAAAAATAAGTGACACGTGAGTGATTCGCAGTTATTAAACACAAACCGGCTCGGCAGGTTGACCCGGGACCCAGTCAACCCGGTGGCTGGACTGGTTCGGGTTTGTTAAAAGACCGGCCGGTGCAACGACCCGGCAAAACCCGGTCGACCCATGACTCGGGCGAACCCGAATGAGACCCGACATTTTGAAGTTGGATCCGCTTAAGATGATTGTAATTGCAAGTCGATCTGGGTTTGAAGATCTTGAGGCCTTTCCTTGCTTTGCTTCAAAACAGGGTCGAATACGTCCCTTTGTGGTGGATCGACCCTCTTTTTTTTTTGTTTGTTTGAAGACAAGCATTATTATTGTCTTCCAAAACAAAACCAACGAGCCTTTGCCGGATGTTTATTCACCCACTCCTTCATAGAGCGATGACTAAGAGCGGGGAATCAGGTACTAAAAGCTTTCTTCTTCCCAGTGGTAGTAGCCCTCCGTCGTGATTCTCATCCTCTTCTTTTTTTTTTTATCCAGATTGGAACTGGATTTGAACATCTTTGGATCCTAAGTCGACTCCACTTTCTGGAATCCATGTTTAGCATCTAGCAGACTTTATTAACACTGAGAGAGAGAGAGGCAACATGTAGCACTGTAACAGTACCAGCACCACATGCTTTATTACTATCAACGAGTCTTTAACTTTGTGAGGGGAAAGATGTAAAAGAGAGAGAGTAGATGAACCACGGGAATTTGCAAGGGAAAGATGTAAAAGAGAGAGGGTTTGTGTGATGTTTTTAAATTTTAAAGCATGGGAAAGTGAAGCAACAGAGAGGGTAGATGAACTTTGTGAGGTGATGGTGATAAGATTAAATGTCCTTTTTCTCTCTGCACAAAACAACCACAACACATCATGTTCATCCTTCTCCCACGCCCTTCACATCGGGTTCCACAAAATAACCCGGGTTTTATGGGTTGACTCATAAAACCCGGAACCCAACCCTTTAACCGAGTCAATTTCCAAACCGGGTTTAATAACTATGGAGTGATTGACAAGCACCCTAAACTCGTAAAAAAAAAAAAACCAGAGGAATGAACAGTGCAACCAAACCACAAATTTGTGTGTGATTACTTAGGTATAGCGACTAAAAACAAGAGATAATATTTGTTTACTTCAAGAGACTGTGATTGCTTGAGATCATTGGTCAGCAAGCACGATACACAAAATCCAATTCCCTAACATATCCATCCATTGTGAAGATGATATTTTAGAAAAGTTGAATTTAAGTTCTTTAATTTAACAAAAACATCAAGCGAAAATCCATGGTAAACAGATTCCACGTAGACCCTATTCCCTTTTTCTTTCTCCATTTTTCAGCGGTTGCTCTGAATCTCCTGATTAGCCCGCAAGTTTCAATTTGATAATTAATTATTTACACATACAAGCTAGTACACTTGGCTGCATGGCGCCAGCTTTAAAAACACAGCTGCCGCGTTCTTGCATAAATTTAATGGTTAAGAGGCACATTCCACACCTAGCATTTGATCATCATCTTCGTACTACTCACTTTGTGAGGTGCTAGGAATTGTCCTGGCTGTCCTTTTTATCCTTGCCAGGAGGAGCTCCTCCATTTCGGCAGGCAGCCAATTCCTTCGATTCTAAAGGGAAAGGAGATGGATCCATTTCTTCCTCAATTGGAAGAGTTCGTTTTGAGCCCTCCAGAGCAACACCGAGAACAAGGTTCTCCACCAAAGAAGGCCTGGTCACTGATGGTGATGCAACAGATCTCTCAATATCTTGCTTGGCCTGTGAAATGACAGGACTCTCAGTTCTTTCAATTCCAGATTCTGGGTCAGCAGCAACTGAAGACCTCTCAGGTGTTGCTCCCTTGGAGGTTGTGCCTTCAGAATTTTGACCCATTGTCTCCTTCCATCCATCTCCCATGCTTCCATTAGACTGCTGTACTCCAGAATTGTTTTGAACTGAATTATCAGGCATTGAACTGATAAGTTGAGGATCAGATGCCAAGACAGCTGAGACTTTAGAATTTGTGCTGGAGTTGGAAGTAGATTTTGTGATCACCTTCTCTCTTTTCGAGTCAACAATTGGCGTTGATCCTGCCTTGGTATCTGCTTTGAATTCAGATACCAGAGCTGCTTCAACCTTTGCATCTTTTTCCTCATTAGCATGAAGTGGACGATGTGAAGCTTTAACTTTATCTTCGCCATTAATTTTATAAAAGGGCTCAATTAACAATAATGGACGGCTAGCGGTAGCTCCAGAACGTGTGAAAATAGAGTCGGAAAATGGCACATTCTCCAAATCAGCCTCGCCATATATTTTCTGTATTGTACGAATGGGTGTGGCAAGCCGAGCACGATGATGGCTAATTACTCTAAGAAGATCCAAGAGTACTGCTTCCTGTATCAATCCATTTACAATAACAAGTCAGTTTTGCTTCAAGTGTTAAGATTGAGCAGATCACCAGTCTAAACACCCTATCCAACGAGGTTAATCATTCATCCATAAAAAATAATAAAATAATCTAAGTCGTTGCAAATGTTATTACGTCAAGAAGAAGATGGCCAATAACTGATGGCTACTAGGAATTGAGTGGCTCTGCCATTATTTTACTATTTATGGTCTCTCAACATTCCAAACAATGAGCTTGTTGGTGTGCTTCTTTCTGAGCAACAGTAAAATTCTGAGAGTTTGTTTCGAATTTTTGTCATCTATCCTTCGGTAATAGACATACAATCACAGAGCAGCAAGGCTCTAATAGTGACAACTCAGATACAATGGGGTAAATATTAACAATAGCAACGGAAATAAATAAATCTTCTGTCATCATATCCTTTTATATCTGATCAATCACATTAAGTATTTATCAAAAATTAGTCTTACCTTTACGCATAGGTACTCTTCAAAATGTGAGGTTTTCACAAAGCATGATACCAAAATCTGCAACAGAAAAACATTATAATGTGGAAGAAAAGCTAATATTGTACTTGCTGTAAAAAAAAGTTACACATTCAACAAAGCACACGGTTGAGATACCCAAAAGAAAACATCAGACTTCTGGAAGATATGGCGAACCAGATGCCTTTAAAAATGTAACTTACAATGGTGTGCATCCAGAAAAATCAAATCCTAGATGTAAGAGATCTAAAGGATTGATGCATACTGATAAAGTCCAAAAACTCAAGTCACCACACTTCATGAGCTTGACACACTATAAACTGTATATACATGACAAATGGAGAAATTTCCCTAGCAAAGAAAAATTAATCAAATAGAGAGCCAAGGAAATGAGTTCTAGTTTCTTGTAAGACTTTCATAAAAGCAGGTGCAAGAATCTCAATTCTAAAAAAGTATAATGGCAATTAAAGCCGTACCATAAGAGCCTGATTCTCTGGATTGATATTATCCAGGAAAACTCTTCTGTGCAACCTTTGCTGCTCAATTTGTGGATTTTTTGCCAAAACTTTACGCATATCAGCTACAATATTCTGCATTTAGAAAACGCAGGGCCTAACATGTATCCTCCTTTCAGGTGAAAGAAGCAACAAAAAGCACTGGACGGTAACTACTATTTACAAGCAAGTGAACTAGTTTGCTCCTCACATTAATTTTAATGACATCCAAGTGACTGATGGCAAAGTGGGTCTTGATGCGCCAATGAGTCTTCTGGCTAAGATTTCTCACAACACTCACATTGAACTTGTGGTTTGGAATGTGAACAGCTTCGCGATCATCACCTCTTATAATTGTTGGAGACCACCAGCCCACATGCTGGAACAACATGAGAGATTAACTAGATATAGAACCATAAATGGTTAAAGAGCCAATAATTCGGTTTCTTCTCTTTTACAGAAAGGAACCAGATTATTGATTCCTATTCAGCTCATATGAAGCTAACTGAAGAAGGGAATACATGATATGTTCTGGCTGGTTTCTCGTTTTACAATGAGAGGAAGGAAAAAAGACAAACCTCAACAGTACCAGAAACTTCATAGCCTTCAATTTTTGTCTGAATCCATTCATTCAAAACAAATGGCCGTGTTGCATGGATCATTACACTTGAAAGGAAATTTGTAAATATCTGAATGCACGAACCAACCAGGTAAATGAAGATCCGCTTAGCATGATGTATGTTCAACATTAGAAACCACAATGAATGATTTTAAAACTGCAGCAAGTCGTCACAATGATATGACTAGTAAGCCATAATTTACCTCTCGGCCAGCAAGGGTGAGCAACACTGTACCAAGGCCTCCAGCTGTTAGCCACTTTTGAGTAGAGAAGCCTAGCAATTCCATGAACAGTGACACAGCAGCAATCCAGACTGCAGAATAAACAGCTTTTCCAGCAAAACTAAAGCCCATCTGCCAAAACAAAAGGAACTGCTTTATTCACACTTAAATCCCAAGCGACCTCAAAATAGCTAGATTTATAATCACACCTAGAGCAAAAACTTTGGACAAAACAAATGAATCAAACATAACACAGATGCTTCCTAAAAACAATCCAAACATGATGTGCTTTAAAACGCCACTGCTTTCAAGAGATTGGCAAGGCATTCCAACATTTGGAAATTATGGCATAATCAGTATCATAACTTTGAATGAAATATAAGAAGCTTCAGCTGGTTATTATGGGAACTCAGTAAAAGGAGAGCTTATGTTCTCGCTTGAGATACATTGCCATCTGGCAACAAATTGGATCTCACTGATTCCTAAAATTAAATACTAGATCAATTCAAGAAAGGAAATGATAGAGCACAAGAAGTCCCTAGCATTCTGAGCAGTCTCTGTGTTGGTCACCACATTTAATCAATTCTTTTCCAAGAGTTCCACAATGAAAATATTCACTTCTCCACTAAAGTTCCAGAGAACCACAGCACTAGTAAAGATGTTAAATATAGTAGCAAACTTTAAAAATCATGATTAACATACATTTCTAGCATCACTGGAGTCATTTGTCTCTGTGAAGAATTTTTGTGCCTGTTGAATCAAGCTGTAAAAGAAAAAATTGGTCATAACTTGAAAACATAATTCCATGTCCTCATATGAGATTGAAAAACAAAATACTAGGACAATCAACAACCTACAACTAGTGAAAGAACGATAGCATACCATCAAAACCTGATGAAAGCCAACAGCACTTCAAGCTTGAAAGTAAATAACATGAACAATGTGTTCACCAAAAAAAAAAAAACAGAGACCAATATGTGTAACCAGAAACTAAAATAAAAAATAGGTTGTGAAGTGAATGATGGAAGTAAAGAACTAGCAGTGAACCCATCAACCAATGGTCAAGTATTTGACAAATTCTAGTCAAACTATGAATGTATGTAAGTGATAAAGACGGGTATGGGAACCAACTAAACATACCTTGACAAACAATAAGCAAATGCCATAACAGTTGATAACGAATGTACAAAATTTAGAAGTCGTAGTTTCACAGCTTGGCTTGCTTCTGATGGTAGAACTACTACATCTAGAGCTCTGAAATATACAGGCTACAGTTAATGCTAACTGAATGGTAGGAACCGTGTTTGGCAAAGAATTAACACAGCTTCTTCCGAATACCTGCAGATGAGCATTGCTCCAGTCCAGAGCAGCAAAGGTTGAAGATAAGAAGTCATGACCAAATACGTTCTACTCTTCTTCCAACTACTATCAGATTTCTGCAGGAAATTGCCAGAAAGGAGAGTCTGGATTTATATGTTTGGAACAGCGACGCTGGATTAAGGGGTCATTAGACCCCCAGTTAAAGGAAAAGGCATGTAGTATAGTAATAGAATAAATACATGGAGAAACACAGCCCTCCCCAAACACATTAGAGGGTCAAGAACCCATGCAGCAAAAGCAATGATACAAACTGCCGGGATCAATTTAAGCACCAGAGTAGTTCCACAAAGAGCATCATAGGACCTGGATGATGCACCAAAAGCGTGTTAAAAAGAATTCTTTCAAAATAACATGTTCTATAAGAGGAGGTTGGGGGTGGGGGTGGGATGAAGTATTGCACAAAAGTGGCATGAAAATTATCATTAAAGATGTGAATGTTTGTTTGTGTTAATTAGGTTGATTGCAGTTCATTTGATATTCATATTCATTTGTGAATTCAAATATCAAATGCAAAACACAAATTTAAGCTATTACCACTAAAAAGGGGATAAAATTTAGAGCATAATGATTGATCAAGAAAAAGGATAAGATAGTCATACAATTAAAGTTTCTATGACATTATGAAAAATTATATGCACCCAATAAGTACTCTACAAATTAGTATCAGTGATTTACAAAATAAGAAACTCGGTAGTTTTTATCTAAAAATCAAAAAAAGTTTCATAGTGAAATATCACCATCGACACTATAAGCTTGGATAACCCTATATTCAAACAGCAATAGTTCAATAAAGACATCAAGAAGCCTGCAGACAAGGCATAATATTATTTGTCTACAAAGATCCATGAGAGGACTCAGGACTTGCAGAGGAACTGGAATTAGTCCAGTCAGGCTGGGAACCTTGATTGAACAACTAGTTGTTCAACCAGGTCAAGATTAACCACATCAGCACACTCTTCTCATAAGAAAACATCATATCTTGCTAAAGTAGCTGATTGGGAAACTTTTGCAGCTGCTATTGAAAATAAATCCTAGGAGTTATTCTCACAAACTTGCATCCAATGGAAATATTGCAAATTGATCATTAAATTCCTCACTCATTGCAGGCAGTATGAGATTACTCTGGATTAATTTTAACACAGCACTTACATTAACATGTGAATATGTGAATATGGGTAACGGAATTTCAGTCAACCTATTTGAACTAATGTTCTGCATATAAAGGAAGATTGTATGAATTAGAATCAAGCTTCACCAGAGCACATCTAGCCTAAAATCATGTTGTATATTCTGTTATTATCTTGCAATCTGTAAATACTACACAATATCCATCCAAGTAGTTGTCCTCTATTGTTATAGCACAGGATTAGCCTAAACAATTGTATTCTACCTATATTAGAATTCTAGAAGCTGTGCATATAAACTCGATTTCATATCAATAGAGAGTGGAAAACTATTCATTGAAGTCCCAGCAGTGACTATTATCTTATATGGTATCGAAGCCACAAATTTCTCACAAGCCAACAATCCCATTTCTAACTATGTCTTCGCCTTCAGATCAAAGTCAAACCCTTAGTCTTAACACCCAACCTTTTTCAAATACTGATAAACTCCTTATTGCTCTTAATATCACTGTCCAAATCAAAGAAAAATTGACTCCATCCACCTTCCCTTAATGGTATGCTCAATTTAAAGCACTTCTCTTTGGTACGATTTACTTGACTACGTAAATGGTGCTACTTTGTATCCCTCACACGATGATACCTTAATTGTCAATCTTAATAAAACCCATTGGGTTAGAAAGACAAACTTATTTTGAGTGTCATCCTATCCTCTACATCTCCCACAATTGCTCCTCTTATAGCCACAACAAAAACTTTTCATCAAGCTTGGAAAAAACTCAACACCTTATATGCTAGTTGCTCAAGAACACAGGTTATGCAATTAAACGAGGAGCTTACCTTGATTCAGCGTGGGAATAGATTGATTACAGATTATTTTATTTGCATGTTGTGAAGCATTGGCTAATGAAATCACTATTATTTTATTTGCATGTTGTGAAGCATTGGCTAATGAAATCGCTATTATTGACCATTCAATTTCAGATGATGACCAAACCCTCTCTATTCTGAATGAATTAGGGCATGGTTTCAAGGAAATAACTGCACCAATCCATGGACAAGAAACATCATTGGCATCATGAGACCTACCTATGGTGTTTGGAGGCTTCAACACAGCAATTGGGCAATTGGTTGTAACTGCCAACTACTCAAACTAAATGAAACAAGGTTCCTATAGAGGCAATTTTGCAAAGAAGTTTCATAGATCTAATGGACCACAGTGTCCTGACATGCTCAACTCAACCTAATCTCAGAATAATTTACAGCAAGATGGTCGTTGGTTTCACAATAGTTCAAACAAGCCCGACAAATTCAACCGGTGCTATCAACCCAAATGTCAAATTTGTGACCAGTTGGGCCATATAGCTAGCTAATAGTTGTAATGTTGTAACTATTAATTGTGCTCAGACATCTATTGAAAAGGAAAAAACTTGGCTTCTTGATTCGGGTGCTTCACACAATATCATGAGTGATGTAGCAAATTTGTCTACTCGCTTGGAATATGATAGCACAAATGAAGTAATTCTAGGTAATGATTTAGGTTTGGATTGCTGACACACTGGTAGTTCACTGGCCTTACATTAACCTAAACAAACCTTTATACTACATGATACTCTACATCCAAATCTTTGCAAAAATTTGGTCTTTGTTCATCATCTAACTAAACAAAATAATATTTTTGTTGAGATAAGCATCTTGGACATCCATCACTCAAAATAGTCCACGATCTTGTTAAGAATTTTTCCCTTTCAATCACAACACAAAAATTGTTCTCATTATATAGCTCATGCTCCATCGACAAAGCACATCAACAACATTTCCGTGCAACTAGTCTCCAAAGTCATGATCCACTTGAACTAATTTATATTGATGTTTAGGGACCAACTACTTATACTGGAATTGATGGATCCTGGTATTATCTTCTTTTTTGTTGATCATTATACTAAATATATGTGGTTTTATCCAATACTTAATAAATTTAGTGTTTCTAGTATTTTTCCACATTTCAAAAAATTTATTGAAACACGGTTTCAAACAGAAATCAAAGCACTTTATTCTAACAATGGGACCTATCATTACACCACTACCCCTTACACCTCACAACAAAATGGTGTCTTTGAATGTAGACATCGACATCTTGTTGAAACAACCCTTACACTTCTTCATGATGCTTCTCTTGATCCTTTATATTGGCCACGTGCATTTTAAACAGCCTTATATCTTATAAACATCTTATAAACAGACAACTCACACAACTTCTTCAAAACAAATCACCTTATGAGAACCTGTATGGCCAAAAGCCCAATTACCTCAAATTAAAAAAAATTGGACGCCTTTGTTATTCACTCACACAAGCTATAACTCTCATAAAAAACAGCCCAAGTCCAAACCATGTATTTTCCTTGGAGATTCACAAACCTAAAATGCATGTGTCTAGAACCCATGCTCAAAAAATGTATTATCTCATGTCATGTCTTGTTTGATGAAATTCACAAATCAAATCCACTTGTCTTCTTTGCACAATCAGTCCAAACCAACAACTCAAACATCTTCCTCTATTTTTTAGATATCCATGAGCCACCAGCACCATCATCTCTTGTCTCATTGTTGTCACCAGAGCCTTAGGAAGGTGTCCTTGCCATTGCTACGTCCTCTTCAAGTAACCTCGGTAACTTTAATTCTTTACAATCTTTTCATTTCCCAAATAACCTAGGTCAAGATTCTCAAGAATCAAATCTTGATTCTAATGCATCTAAAAATTTCAATGTTTCTCACTCTGTGATGCCTTTGATTTCACATGAATCATCTATTGAAAAGAATCTAGGCCAGCCTATCCAAACCTAAAGAGTTCATCAAATGAAAACCAAATCCATGAACCAAATTTTCATACCCAAACAACTCAATTTTGTGTCCAAACCCCTTTTCCTGAGACCATTGAACCAACCAGTACGAGTCGGGTCTAGGGGTGAGCAAAAAAACTAAAAAATCGATTAAACCAGAAAAAAAAATAACAGAAAAACCAAATTGTAAAAAAACCGATAAAACCGATTAGAATATTTAAAAAAACCAACCGGTTCGGTTCGATTTCATAAGCCTGAAACCAAATCGAACCGAATTGAAATTAATAAAAAAAACCAAACAAAAAAAAATTGAGCTAAATCAAAACCAAACCCATTAGAAATTACAAAAAAAAAACCCAAAAAACAATATAGTTTTGGGTTTTTAATATAAAATAACCGAACCAAAACCGAATCGAACCGAAATCAGTCGGTTGGGTTTCGGTTTTTGTTCTAAAATAACCAAAACGAAACCAGTCGGTTTGAACCGATTTTGGTTTTTTTAAAAAAAAATCGGTTTGGTTATTTTTTAGGTAAAAACCGAACCGAACCGAAAATGATCACCCCTAGTCGGGTCATATCTCACCCTCAGTGGCGTGAGGCCATATCCAGTGAGCTCACTGAACTCATAAGACATGGTACTTGGGACTTAGTTCCCTGCACGCCAATGCACTGGGTGTTTAGAATAAAGAGAAAAGTTGATGGGTTAGTAGAGTAGATAGGTTCAAAGCACAACTTGTCGCAAAAGGCTACAATTAAAGACCTAGTTTGGATTACAAGGAAACATTTAGCCCACTATTAATAAAGAGAAAAGTTGATGGGTTAGTAGAGTAGATAGGTTCAAAGCACAACTTGTCGCAAAAGGCTACAATCAAAGACCTAGTTTGGATTATAAGGAAACATTTAGCCCACTATTATGGTTATTATTGTTATGAATGGATAGAAGTTGAGGCAAATGGATGTTCATAATGTTTTTTAAATGGGGAATTAAGTGAAACAGTTTATATGGTGCACCCCTGAGGTTTAAAAATTTGTCAAAACTTAACAATGTCTATAAATTGTGAAAAACCATCTATGGGCTTAAACAAGCTCCACGGGCTTAGTATATAGCTCTCAAAAATGCCTTTCTTCAGCTTAGTTTTCACAATTCCAAAGCAGACTCCTCATTGTTTATCTAAAATCAAGACTTTATCACTTGCTATTTCCTGGTTTACGTTGATGATCTTGTGATGCAGGCAATGATTCTACTTTTGTGACCTTTATTATCAAGCAACTAAGTGCCAGTGACCCTCATTTTTTCTTTGGTGTTGAAGTCATACCTACTCGAGCAAGCTATTCTTATCAACATAAATATGTTTGTGATCTCTTTTCCAATACTAATATGGATGGTGCGAAAGATATCTCTACTCCGCTGTCAACAAGTCAATCTCTTAAATTGGTTGCTGGCACTGCTTCTATGGACAGTTCAGAATTTCATCAAATTATTGGAAGTCTTCAATATCTTTCCTCGACGCATCCAGATATCTTTTTTATAATGAACAAGCTCTCTCAATTTATGCACAAGCCAACACAAATTCACTAAGAAGCAACCAAAAAGCTTCTTCATTATTTGAAACAAATTGTTTTTCATGATATACAGATTACAAAAGTTGGTGCACCTATTTTAAAAACCTTCTCTGATGCTGACGAGGCTAGCAACAGTGATGATCAGAATTTCATTTCTACATGCATTTGCTTTCTAGGATCAACTTTAATATCCTGGAGTTCAAAGAAACAAAGAGTTGTTGCACAATCTTTCACGGAGGTTGAATACCGAGTACTTGCAAATGCAACCTTCGAAACCATGTGGCTTCTCAATCTCTTCACTGAACTTGGCTTAATACTCAAAACAACACCACAGCTTTTGTGACAATCTTGGTGCTACACATCTAAGCTTCAATCTAGTGAATCATTCTTGTATGAAACATATTCAAATTGATCTTTATTTGGTACAAGATTTAGTACACAAGTCCGCCATGTTCATACACAAGATCAATTGGTTGACCTGCTGACTAAGCCATTGTCTAGAGAGCATACAAAAATATTACGTAACAAGAGTGGTCTTGCTGATGAAAGTGCAATCTTGCAGGGGCATATAAAGGAAGATTGTATGGTTCAGAATCAAACTTCAACAAAGCACATCTAGCCTGTGCCTAAAATCATGTTGTATCTTCTGTTATTATCTTGCAATCTATAATGCTACATAATATCCATCCAAGTAGTTGTCCTATGTTACTATAGCATAGATTTAGCCTAAACAACCATACCCTACCTAAATTAGGATTCTAGAATTTGTGTATATAAACTTGATTTCCTATCAATAAAGAGTGCAAAATTATTCATTGAAATCCCAGCAGTGACTATTATCTTATATTGCAGGGACACACAAAAAAGGTGAATGACATGTGAATATACCTTGTCAAGGCCATGGCTGCAGATTTCAGAACAGGAATCCCATTTCCTTCACCTGGTGTTAGAACAGATCGGCAAAGGAACACAATACATCTGGAAGGTACAGGACTCAGTGACCTATGTATGCAGTTTTGAAGATGGAGACTCCAAGGATCCTGTCGCTAAACATGCAAATCACACAAATTCGATGGTATCAGACTCTGCTTTCACAATAAATAAAACTCATCATAAATGAAAATGCGATGCATAGTGACTTAGTGAGAAAAAAATGGTAGCACCAATAGTCTTCATGGGCAGAACGAGATCACAAATGTAAGAAGAAGAAAAAAACACCATGCACAAAGACTAGTAATTGTGAGGCATTGCTTCTACGAACGTGATAAGTATAACAGATAAACTTTTCAAATCCATATGAGCACATACCAGAAATTGAGAAGAAAGATTTACATTAATCAACTGTACTCTGTTCCTTCTGATTGCACTCTGTGAAAAACAGGGAAATATAAAATGGAAAACAGACCGTGTAAAGTTCAGTTTTGCATTTGCTTATTTGACTTCATATTGAAATGTTTAAAAAAATAATAATAATGATAATTACTTACAGTGTCTTGATTACTGCATCCATGACTATTGTGAACCCTTAACTCATGAGAAAATTGTATAGAACTAACACGAATCATACTCAAATTCAAAGTTGAAGTTGCCACAGCAAGTTGCTCAGTATTTTCAAACTCTTTTACCTTAGAAACCCTAACCTAGACTGTGTTTAACAGTTGTGTACAGAGATCAAATAGGTATCACTGTACAAAACAAACAATTATTGACACCTGCCAGGATCAAAACAAGCTCAAACTTTCAGTGCATGAACAAAACAGAAGCTATCTCAGAAATTACAAACATGAAAATTGGATCTAACAGATTTAGTTGCTAAACAATTGAAATATAACTCAACTTTAAACCTAATGTAACAGGAATTGAATTACTGCTTATTATTTTAAGAGAGGCTTCAATTTTCCTTCTTTCCACTACTTTCTCTGCAGCCAAGCACAAAAAGAAAAGCATAAAAAAATCTACAACCTAATCAAAATCCAACCTACAACTTTGTGTTCTTTTACCAGGAAACAAACAATAACATTTTCCGGGAGAATTTAGTAGAAAAGTAAGGAGAAGGGTAGAGGAATTGGAAACCTTATTGAAGCAACCAGTTATTAAGTTTCTCTGCACTTTCTGTGAGAAGAAAAGGATGAACTGAAACTACTTCTATGTGAGGGAGATTTTTGGAGTTTGCTAAAATGGTTGGAATTCCGCTAACGTGCCGACGTGGTCCAATGGTGTTGTCCGTTTCTGGATTTTGTGGAATTCTTTATTGGGGACTCTAATTTTTTAATCTTTTACAGTTTACTACGCAGATTTATGTGGCGCTTTGCCGCCGGCCTCATCCTTTGCTAACGCGCGCGACATGCGTGTTGTGTTTCGCTGGGCGACGACTCAACTGCTGTAATACGCGCCTAATTGGGGATGAGTAGACACTATAACGAAGTCTTTGCAACGGCAAGCATTTTATGTCCCGTTACTTAAAACTACATGTTTGACTGATGCAGTTAATTAAGTAAAAATTTTCTTCAATATAAAAAAATTATTTAAATATTATTAATGCTTTTTTCCCTAGAAAAAAAAAATCATATAAAAAATTTACTCAGTGTAATTTAGTTGATTTTACTAATTCAAAACTCATACAATTCATGAAAACAATACTTGACTAAATAAAATTTCAAAATGATTTTTTTTTTAATATTAAAATAATAATATATTGAATTGACTTTGAATAACATGAGTTAACATGTCAAATTCATGACCCGAGTTCTAAGACTATAATAACCCTATAGAAAACAAATGAAGATAAATTATGAAGTCTAATTCTCAATCAACTCAATATTAAGTAATGAAATTAAAAAAGAATCTAAAAACCAACCCTATTTAATATGTCAAACTTGCAACCCGGGTCATAAGACCGAGATAACCCCATGAAAAACAAATCAAAACAAATTATTAATTTCAATCTTCAATTAGCTCAATATTAAAAAATGAGATTAAAAAAATTAATTAAAAAAATAATATAAAAAACAATATAAATTAATCCATCAAACTCATGACCCGGGTCATCAAATCGAGATAACATTATAGAAAAAATAAAAAAAATAACCTAATTTTACCCGCGTTAACCTGTCAAATATGTAACTTTGGTTTTAAGACTGAAATAACCTCATAGAGAGAAAGTCAAAACAAATTATAAAGCTCAATTCGCAATTTTCCCTATTAGACCAAATGTTGAACAATGAAATTTGTAAAAATTTTAATTAAAAAATAACATAAAAAATAAGTCAAGTCAACCCGAGTTAACTTTTAAGCACTACTGAGTCATGAAACCAGGATAACCTAATGAAAAACAAATTGAAACAAATTATCAAACCTAATTTTCAATCAAACATAATATTAATTAATAAAATTAAAAAAAATCAATTAAAAAAGAGAGAAAAAATGAGTCAATTTGATTAACCTGTTAAACTCTCGACTCGATTTATCAGACGGGGACAACTCAATAAAAAACAAGTTCAATGTTGAAAGACTTGTAATCTAGGTGATGAGACCAATATAACCTTTTTAAAAAAAATGACATGGTTTAACAATGATTAAAATGCCAAAACTCTTGACTATAATCTTAAGACTAAGATATTTTCATAAAAAGCAAATCAAAACAGATTATAAAACTCAATTCCCAACCAACCCAATGTTGAATGATAAAATTAAAAAAAAAACTAATTAAATAAAAGACATAGAAAACAAACCGAGGTAACTCAGAATAACTTGTTAAACACTATTTTCAAATCATAAGATCAAGATAACCTAATGAAAAGTAAACAAAATAAATTATAAAATTTAATTCTCAATCAAATCAATATTAAAAGAAGAAATTGAAAAAAAAATTAAAAACAAATGAGCTAACCAGGTTAACCTATCAAATCAGGTTAACCTGTCAAATTTAGGATCCGTGTCATAAGAGTGTGATAATTAAATAAAAAAAATCTAATATTAAAAGATGAAATTAAATTAAAAAAATTAATTAAAAAAATTCAAAGAAAAAAAATAGTAAAGCAAATCACTATTCTAATAAATAGTAATTTATGAGATGAAATACAGTAAAACTCCCTTCATTTTCAGTTTACAGTTAATTTATGGGATCATATTATTACATTACAGGACTAGCTAATTGCAATTCCCGTGCACCTATCCTTCCCAAAACTTTATGATTTTTAAAATATTCACTTCAGTTGCTCTTATGAATTTCAGGGCTGTACTTTTATTCTTATAATATAAAATTTAGTATTCATGAATTATATTTATACTAGATATTTAACTTGTGTTTTGTTATGGGTAAAATTACTTTTTTATAAAAAAAAAATTACATATATAATTTATATATATATATATATATATATATTTTTGTGGTTAAAAATATTCTAAGTTATAATAAAAAAAAGTTTATGCATATATATATAATCAAATAAATTGAGAACTATTTATGTTAATAAATAAAAAAATTATAAATAATAACTAGAAATAAAACTAGAAAAATCGGGAGATAAGTATTTGCTAAATGTAAAACCTCTAGGCGAAAAATTATAAATTGAATAGTTTTATGTAAAACAAAAGGAAAAAAATATGTAACTCTCGATCAGGTTATCTGAAAATTTGCGTGGAGCCTTCTAATATGATTTCTTAACTTGGGTTAAAATTTCAGATTTTTTAGAGAAATTCGGCAATTTGATGAAAAATCACAATTTGATTAGTTTTACGTTATTGGACGTAATTTTAAATCCGACCATCAGATTGAGCTGAAATTTTATGAGGAACCTTAAAATATATTAAATAAAATCTAATTAAAATTTTATGATGAACGGAGCTCGGTAGTGCTATCAAAGAATAAGGACTATTAAATGGAAGCAAAAAGACTCATTAAGGGTAAAAGGGTAATTTGCCATTAAAAATAAAACAAGGCAGTCCCTTTTCTGTTATGAACTGCCGACTGGGCAGTAACAAATGTGGAAAGAAAAAAAGAAAGAAAATAAGAGAAGAACCTGAGAAGTTAAGAGAAAAACAAGAAAAAGTGAGAGAGAGCTTGAAAACTTGTAAGATTAAAAGACTTGGAACATTAAATTAAAGAAGAACAAAGTGAAGGAAGATATAAGAAAGGTGAGGAGGGCTAGCCACACTAGGAGAAGAAGAAAAGTTGGGAGAACTTAGATTGATAAGCATGAAAAGTTTAGATTCTTACTTGAATGAAGTGTTTTTGGGTTTATTTAAGTTGTCAAACAATGACAATTAAATTTGATTTAATTTCTCATAATCTTGATTTTTTTAAATTAGGGTTCTTATGAGAATTTGGGGATTTTGAGAAAAATAGTAAGCATGATGGAATTAAGGTAGAATAGTATAGAAATAGTGAATGTAAGTAGTAATTAAGAAAGAAATTGAATAATTTTGAAGAAAAGAACTTGTAATTAAGGATGAGGAAATATAAGAATGAGGTTTTGATTGTTTTATGTTTAAGAAATGATGTTCTTTATCTTATTTGAAATATTCAAAATATGAACAAGTGAAGAAACATCATAAGAATGTGAAAAAAAGGAATAAATAAATGGTAGGAAAAGTTCATGGGAGAATTCTTTAAGTGAGTTAAAAGAAGAAGGTTGACTAAAACTACGTGTTGAAAATGAGGTGACAAATGAATGAAAATTTTGGTGTAAACCCCAATTAAATAAAAGATATTGCGTGCTTCAAATTTAGGCACGTGGGAGAAATGATAATGGATTAATAATGTAATGCAATCTGATTGGTTCAGGAGTTGTACCAGGAGCAGGGCATCAGGCAGGAGGAGTCGGGCCATCACGAGCAGACGGTAAGTGATTCATCACTTTCTTTTAAAATTCAAAGTTTCATTATTAATTATGAGTTGTTTATGACATGTTGATATGGAAGAAGTAGATGAAGAAATTGTTGGTATTATTAGTATGAATTACCGGTTTGTATGAAATTACCGGTTGGTTAGTAGGAATTACCGGTTAGTTGGTATGAATTACCGGTTAGTATGAATTATCGATTAGTATAGAATTACCGATTAGTATGAATTGCCAGTTGGTATGGAATTACCGGTTGGTTAGTATAGAATTACCGGTTGGTTAGTATAGAATTACCGGTTGGTATGCAAATTACCGGTTGGTTAGTAGGAATTACCGGTTAGTATAGAATTACCGGTTGATATGGAATTACCGGTTGGTTAGTGTAGAATTACCGGTTGTATTGGCTATTTATAGAGAATAACCGGATGTTGAGTAATTCGTATGGAATTACCGGTTATATTGGCTATAGAGAATAACCGGATGTTGGGTAATTCATATGGGATTACCGGTTGTATTGGCTACTGATAGAGAATAGTCGGATGTTGGCTATATAAGAGGGTTAGCCGGGTTTGAGATAAAATTTGTGAATTACCAAATTAAAATTAAGCAATAAGTGTCGGTTACAGAGGTCCTATAAATATATGATTAATAAATTATTAATGGGTTATTAATTTTGATATATAGTAAGTTGGTGATGAAAGATAATTTAATATATTTTGAAGACTTGTGAACATAATAGCTTTATTATCTTTAATGTGTTATCTTCCTTATTTCTTATTAATGTTATGTATACATGTTTTTCACGAGGTAATACAGAGGGTTAAATATGGGCTTTGTGTTTTAATCTGTTTATTTTGTGAGATGTAATATATTTGCTTTTTATGTAATTTGTATTATATCTAAATTGTAATATATGTATCATGAAGATGTTTTGCTTTTGGTACTTATACATTTAAAATGTACGAGTAAGGAATTAATATTATTAAACTATTCAAAAAGAATATTTAGTAATTATAATCATGCATGTTTAAAAGATGAATGCATGTTAATGTAATAATTAGTTTAACATGAATCTTTTGAGTTTATAATTGTTTGTAGTTAATGTGTTATTTGTTAATGATGTAAGGTTGAGAAAATACAATGAAGTATAGTTATGTGAAATATTATTTGATGAGATGGGATATGATCCAGGATGGTTGGATCAAAGTGGAAGATTTGAGTATTTGTGATTGAATGAAGTTTAGTCGATAACTTGGTAGCATCACAAAACAAAGGAAACTCGGCCGAAATTTCAAAAAACAAATATTATAATCTTAGACATACTATTCAATACTTGACATTAGTAAAGAAATGTTTGAGATTTCATGACATTATAATTTGAGGGTGTTACACTAAATTTGTTTATTAAAATAATTTTTTAATCAATCAAACAATAATAAAAATAAACATACACAATAAATTGATTGAATAAAATAAAAGGAAAAAATTATTATACAAGGATGCACATATTATAAATATTATTTGGAAATAAAAATTTTATTTTGATATATAAAGTTCATCTATATAAAATATTAAAAAAAATATATACATGAATTAGAAAAATCCCTTCAAAAATTAAATACTTACAAAATAATTAAAAAAATAATTTTCATTTAAAAGAGGCTATATAAACAAAATAAAAGAGAGAATGGGTATTAATTTAAATATAAATAAAAATTTTTGAAAAAAATATAAGAAAATGCATCAATTTGTTTTTTAAAAAAAGGTCAGGCAATTATCGGGCCTATACATGGCCTCAGAAAACCTAAAAAATTATCTCAAAACTCAAAATCAACCTAAAACCAAGGTTGTCAATCCCATTATGTTCTGTCTGGAATGATCAATATATCTTGTTCTAGTTAAAAAAAAAAACCAAAATAGATTTCATCTCTCTCAAAATCTCAGCCCATTCCAAAAGTTCTATCCAAGTTCTGACCGGAACGTTCTGATTCCATTCTAACCAAATAAGGTTTTTTTAATCTTTTAAAAAAAATCTATGTTTTTCTCTAATTCCATCCTCCAACACTTGGTATATTGGATATTGAACTTCATAATTATTATGATTTGATTTTTTATAGTTATCTAAGTCTCATGATGCATGTCGCAAGTTTTACGGATTAACGTAGTTGACTTGAGTTTTTTTTCTATTTTTTTTATTTTTTTCATCTCACCATTCAACATCTTCAACATTTGGATTATTATGAATTAATCCTTGTCATTTTTTTGGTTTTTTTCTATGAAATTATATTATTCTCATAACCTAAATCACGAGTTTTGCAAGTTAACCCGAAATGACCTAGGCCATTTTATTGTGTCTTTTTTTTGTATTGATTTTTTTTTAATTTCATCATTCAATAATGGATTTATTAGGAATTGAGTTTCATAATTTATCTTGATTTGTTTTATTTTGAGTTATCATGATTTCATGACCTAGGTTGCAGATTTGGAAGGTAACCCAGGTTGACCCATGTCGATCCAATATGTTGTCAACTCAATATTTTTTTAAAAAAATGTGATCTTGAATTTATTTTTAGTCAAATTATATTTTTATCAGTTGTCTAGGTTGTTTTTGGACTCGTCATGTCGATCAGGTCATATCGGTTCAACTCCTACTTTTTTGCTTGTGTTTTAAATTTGAATTGCATAATTTCAAGTTAATTTATCTTTGGGTTTGAATTAAAATTATGATCGTTGAATTAATATTTTGAACTATATATATATATATAGTACAACCTCAAAACAACACGCTGAAATGTTCTGAAACCAAAACATATTGTTTCAATTGAAAAAACATAATGCCAACCTGAACAAAATTGACAACCTTTCTCAAAACCAAAAATATTCAAATCTATTTTTTAGGCACTTTCAAGGTTAAAAAAAAAATAAAAAGCATCTATTATGAACTCTTTTCATCAAATGGAATCATTTGACACAAAAATCGATCGTTTTTATGGTTGAAATTGGTGTCAAAGATATTTTCCTCTCTCTATTGCTGGAATCTAACGATCTCTCTCTCCCTTTTCCCAGAAAATGAACTAGAAAATAACAAAAATGAACTTTTGCACCCAAATTAAATTGAAAAAATATTGAGGGACCATATATGTATAATTTTTAAAGTGTGAGGACAAAATTAAATTTTTTGTGTGAACTTTAAAACCATCATCCATGTATGCCGTCTTTTCTATTTTAACCCTCTGTCATTTAATTTTATTCTTTGTGAATAAATTTAATTTAATTGCCCTTGAATTTGGTTAAAAAAGAATGCAATTACGCAAAAAAAAA
>Ga0325401_1000628_pt1 | contig 26658 bp, 25 predicted proteins | sample PopdelMetagenome_FD_205666 | JGI IMG/M metagenome (GOLD analysis project Ga0325401, IMG submission 205666) | Populus deltoides microbial communities from Bellville, Georgia, United States - Xylem-PdKOR-R2 | ecosystem: Host-associated > Plants > Phyllosphere > Stem > Wood/Secondary xylem | place...
CGCGATTGACCTGTCAAGTCTCGCCCTGTTAGATAAGGTTTGACAATATTCTCAATTCCAACTTCCTTAAAACGACTGGCTTCAACTTCAGTTAATAGAAATCCAGCGCCAACTAGTTTAATACCTTGATGGCCCAGACCTTTATTGGCTGATAAGGTGTAGGCACTAGAAACATCACTACCAATGGTGAAGTCAGCGTTGATTACACCTCTGTCTTCTCGTAAATCGATAATAGGCACGTCATCTTCTAAGCCAGTTTCGCGAACCACTTGCCCTAAAAAGCCATCTTCTTCTCCTGTCTTGCCAACAGTGAATGCTACTCTTACTCCGGCTCCGTCAACGGTATCCACCCAAGGATGGTCTGGTATTGCAAAAGCAATCACAAGAGGGTTAGTTGTTGCTCCTATATGGTGTTGTACAACCTTACGGTTATATGATTGAGTAATGGAGTTAGTGGTGATAAAACCGAAGCTTTGAGCTTTTCCACTTCTAACAAGTTCAGCTGCCTTGTGCCACCAGTACATGACAAAGTCTGTTGAACCAGGAACGACGTTTTTGTATGCTGAATGTATAGCATTTACGTATGCTTCTCCTAAACTATCGCGCATCCTCTTTGATCCTATAAATGGAGGATTTCCCACAATAAAGTCAGCCTCAGGCCACTCGCTAGGCTGTGGATTTCGAAACTCTGGATCACTACAACTCAGCACGGCATCCTGCTGGCGAATGTTCTGGTACTCGTCCAACAAAGGTTCTCGCATCTCACTTAAGCCATGCGTGCGCAAATGCCATTGTAAAAAGCCAATGCGGAGCACTACATCGGCTACAGTAGCCGCACGAGGGTTCAACTCTAATCCAAGGAATTGATGAGGACTGACAGTAGTGCCACCCGCTAAGTCCATCATCTTTGTATGACCATAACTATTGATAGCGGCCAATACTTCGCCCTCTAACCGTTTGAGGTGCTCTAGCGTCACATAAAGGAAGTTACCACTTCCACAAGCTGGATCTAGTATGTGCAAGGAGGTGAGGCGCCTTAGAAAGCGTTCAAGCTCTCCTCGCGCTGCTTTGGCGTTTCCTTCATCTAATCGACGAGCGCTAGCGGCTTGGACTGCTGCCCACTCACGCCGTAGTGGATCAAGGACAGTAGGAATAATTAGCCGCTCCACATAACGCCGTGGGGTGTAGTGCGCTCCTAAGCGGTGACGCTCTTTCGGATCGAGAGCTCGTTCAAGTAGCGTACCGAAGATGGCGGGTTCAACTTCCTTCCAATCCGCTTCGGCCGCTTTCAGCAGCAGTGCTATTTGATCGGCGGTGAGGGGTAAGGTCGTCGCGTTATGGAAGAGCTTACCATTGAAGCGTCGCACTTTGGTTTTAAACTCAGGTGAAAAACCCCCGACGTCCATCTTCTGCCAGAGGTCTTGCAAGGCATCGGGCAAAGAGGCTTGTAGCTCTGGGGCGCTGTACTCCCGTAGCATCTTGGTGAAGGAGCCCTCGGGAATGAGTTTGGTATCCTCAGCAAACATCGTGAACAGGCAGCGCATCAGGAACTGCGCGACGACTTCAGGGTCGTGGCCAGCCCGTTCGAGTTGAGCCGACACGCCGGCTAGGTAGCCCGCGAGTTCACGCGTCACGCGGGCGGCCTTTCGGCTGGGGTCTAGTGACTGTGGATCGGTGAAGATCTGCCGCAGAAGCGTACGTGTTTTTTCCTCCGCTAGATCATGAAGGTGCAGACGGTAGCTCGACTGATCGGGGAAAGGCGTAAAGGCATCCCCTACCCCGGTGAAGTTAGCGTAGACGTCAATACAACAGCCGACATCGGCGACGAGGATGAATAAGGGACGGGGTTCGTTAGTGGGGAGGGCGCGTACGTAGCCGAGCGCTTGTTGGCGGGCGGCTTGCATCATCTGCTCCCACTTAGCGGTACCTCGTAGAGCGTGGCCCTTACGGCGTTTTTCGGGGGTGAGTCCTAGTTCGGCCCGTTGGGCTTGTTTCTCCGCGTCGGGAGAGTCCGTGCCTTGTTTGGTTTCGAGCACAAAGCAGCCGCGCTTGTAGAGGTCAATGCGACCGGTGCTCTTCTTGGCGCCATCGTTGAACTGTACGGCGCGTTCAAGCACGTAAGCATCCTCGGTGGGATTGGCAGTCGTGGGGGTGGGAGGAGCAACGCCTAAGAGGGCGCAGAGGTCTTGCAGGAAGAGCACATAATTGGCACGCTCCGCGCCGCCCGAGTTTTTCCAGCGGGATTGAAATAATTCGTAATGCACTGACAATTAAACTAATAATAGCGGGAATAGGGAAACGGAATAGCGTAGGTTGTCGTGGGATAGGGATAGATCAAGGATCTATTTTAGCTGCTTAGTATTTATAAATTACTATGTAATAAGTAACTTCTTTAAAACATTAAAAAAATTATATATAAAGCCTAACAACAAGCAAAAAGCCCGACCATTTGGCCGGGCTTTTTTTATAATCCCACTAAGGTTTTGAGAGCTTGATTTATAGTTGGTGCTGATCTTAAAAGGTCCTTCACCAGATGCAACTCCCGGCCAGTCAAATGCCCTTTGCAGGCTCTAGGTTTACTGACCAACCAAGCTTGTACTTCTGACATCGGCTTAGTCTTTAAATCCGCGCAGTTGGCATAGCTATCATAGAGAGCTACAAGATTACGTTGATCTTTGGGCAGCACCCATTGCCTATCACGTACTGCGGGGTTCTTTACAGCGAATGGGCTAGGATTGGAGCCTACTACGACTAGGCCAACATGTTGCTTATCAGAAGAAATACTGGCAACGATTAGATATTTGTTTTTTGCAGGATTTACTAGGTCTGTATGGACGAATAAGACCATACCCTCTATCACTGAGGTCGGCGATGATCCTGCTCCAAAAGTCACGCTAATGAAAAGAAGTCGTTATTAAGGGATTCCTTCAGATACTCTAACTCTTCTTCTGTAGCACCTCCTGCTGCTGCAATATCCAGCGGCTCTATCTTCTTCTTTAATTCGGCTTTATTCCATGCTTCATCATGGGATAGCTGTCGAAGTGTAACGTAATTTAGCTTCTCACAACGCAATACAGATTCAGAAATAGCTTGCTGTTCTGCTTCCGCTAGATAATCCAAATTTGCCGACTTCTTCGCCCGAATATGGTGTGGGGCAATGTACTCCAGACTGTCTTTGACATGATCCACAAAGTCTGGGCGGTAGCTCTGTCCATCGTGATTGCCATTCACAAACTTGACGAAATCGTACATGTTTGATGGTACTGGGCCATTGGGCATTTTGACAAAGTAATCACTGCCCATCAGTGACATCCCATAGTTAACTAAGTAGTCCTGTTCGGCGAAGTAAAGTGTCTTAAATGCTTTGTGATAGTCAGGCTGACCCATTCGCTGTACGACGTACAACAGCGTATTCAACGCTTTTTCGAGTTCAAAATAGTTGCGGGCCATAACAGAATATATACACCTCCTTACGAGATGAGGTGCCGAAGGTAGTATAAATAAACACTATTACTAGTAGATAAATTACAAGTCCTACAACCTAATCTTAGGTTAGTTAAAGAGCTCTTCTACTCGCCAGATAGCTAGTAACAGGCAGCGCTTTCACATACTAATCGTGAGGTAGGGAAATACAGTTGGATAATTGAGCTTTTCCTATCTTTCAGCAACTAGTACTTAGCTATTCTAACGCTCTTGGATCCGATTCTTCTAGAACCTAACCCTGTTCCGTTGCGCCTTTATCCTGTGCAACCTATTGCTTGTGATGTTATTAATTTCAGCCAACATTTAGCAGGGGCTCCCCCAGACTTCAACGCGCTCCGGTTGTTGAGCGATGTTAGAGTCGTACACCCGTATGACAGAGATCAAACGATCATCGGGATTGCGCTTCTACTAGAAGGCTACCAGACCACTTCTGAAACTGAAATGAGGCGGTTCTTTAGCCTTTCGACGACGACGCATTTTGTACAGTTTAACGAAAAAGGAAAACGAGAAAACTTTCCAGCATTACTGGATATCACCATGGAGCCATTTCACTCTGCTGTGAGTTTGGCAATTAGTATATCTCGAGGGCATCTATTAACCCGCTTTCAAGGCACGCTGTGGCCGAATTTTATTCTACCGTCTATTAGTGTACAGGAATTATTTAAGGCGCTAAAGGAGCGAGATACTCCTTCAAAACGAGCCCATGGGTCAGCTGATAAACCAACGACTTCTCCGGAGAAGTCTATGGAATTTAAAGCCGAATCTTCGGCCGCTCAAAGAACTCCTCCACCTTCCAAAGAGCCTTAATTTGCTGACGCTGCACGGATAGGAAGCCCGCCGTAGTATTCTGAGCATAAAGCGTGAGCAGGCCTTTCGTAGGCAATTCATTCTCCCGCACAGCTTTGATTGTGACTTCCTCTTTATAGGCCACGACGCACACCTTGTTATAAACCTGCTCCCATTCGCTCTCAGGTACAGGCCAGGCGATGACCTTATCACCGGAGTGGAGTAGGGGCTCCATATTGTCTTCTCCTACTTCGAGTACTACAGCATTCTCGTAGTCAGTAATCTGTGCCTCATTGCTTATATACAGGAGAATCCTATCAAGGCTATCAAAACCCGCAACAGCTTTATGACCTTCTGTAAGCGCGTTACGGGAACTGAGAGGAATAAAAGGTAAGTCTATCGCTACCGCAGCTGGTGAGGAATCAAGAGCGCGCAATTCCTTAGGATCTTGCTGCTCCTTGATTTTCTGTTGGTAAGTATCGCTTACCAAATCATTCAGGTTAATACCTAATGCATCAGCCAGCTTCATGAGGGTTCCTACTGCTGGCTTACTATCTCCTGCTTCAAACTGAGATATTGCGGCTCTTGACAAACCAACTTTGGCTGCCAATTCCGCTTGCGTTAGCGATGCTTGCTTACGCAACTGCTTAATTCTACCTGCTGTTACGTCCTCCTGCGGCATTTAGGTAAGTAATACCTACTCTTACTAGAGTGTCAGTACTAATAATTAAATTTTAGTAGGTGTTACTTGCTTTTTAAGTTAAGTATCACTTACATTTGAAGTGTTAAGTAAATGCAGTCACAAAGTAAGTAAAACTAAACGCCATGCAAGAAAGAGCACAGAAGCTAGCGGATCTGCTGCCGTATGGAACCCAGAACCAGATTGCGAAAAAGCTCGGCATTAGTCGTTCGGCTGTGCAGCAGGCTATTCGAGCAGAGCGCCCAGGAAATGCAGTCGTGATTGAAGCGATGCGTATTGCTCGGGAGATTGGAGCTCTAGAAACTGCTAAGGATTTAGCTAGCCTCAATGCTTAAAGCAGAGCACTAGCACTTCTAAGCTTCTAATTGCCCTTAATGACAAAGGGGCTACTCGCGCCAACGAGTAACCCCTTCTAACCAAGTCTTTCAACTTAGTAAATCACAGCCCAAATCTAATGGAAAAATCGATTGCTACGGCAAGCGCGCCAACGCTTGCCCCGACCTTTCGCGTCCAAACCCTGGCCGTGCATCTCGGCCTCGCCCTACTACGGGTCCACCTCTCCGAGCTCCTGCGCCACCAAGTCTTTGCCGAAGACGAGCGCCTGCGAGCGAATGACGCCATCTACCAAACGGAAGACTCCAAGCGCCTGCAAATCTGGCAGCGTAATGTCGGGCGCGTGCTTTCCGAACGTCAACTCGCCCATGCTATTACCCAGCGCGAACAACGCGGCCGCACCAGCGATTACGCTGCTGAGCTAACCGCAGCCCACGAAGAACAGGCTTTCACGGCCGAGACCGGCCTTTCCTACGCGGACTTGCTCCGCCTCTAACCAACCCTATTCTTATGACCACTACCACGCACGCGGTGGCCTCGCTGGAGGCTGCCTCGGCAGAGCCTACCCTGGACTTTGCCACTGAACAAATCCGCAACGGCTACTTGGCGGGCGTCACCTTGCGCACCATGGTCAACGCCGATACCCCGGTGGAGATCCTTGTGCCCAATAAGCTGGCGGTGCGCATTGGCGAACTGCTCCTTGCGTACACGGCGCAACTGCAACGCCAGCAAGAACAGGAGCGCCTACGGCTCGCCAAGGAACAGAAGCGTTCGGGACCAGTACCCAGCTCGTACCGACCGGCTCGGCGTCTAGGCAAGAAGGCCCGTACAGGCGCGATTCGCTTTGAGTTCACCTTGGATACGGACGAGACCCTGCACGGCTGGCTGCACCCCTTGCGGGCCGCGTTTTACCTGGGTCAGGTGCGGCAGGAACTCACTACCGACATCTACTTACCCCTGGGCTACTGGCGGGAGATGGAGCAGTGTGTCCGGAAACCCCTGACCAAGGAGAAGCGACACCTCGCCTTCACCGATGAGCGCATCAAACGCGCCAATGCGCAACTCGCCACGCTGCAAAGCCGGGTCAAGGTGGCCTACCTAATTTTGCCCGAAGCACATCGCACCATGGAAAACATATGCCGCTGGCTGGCGGGCGAACCTGTGCCTGTGCCCGCGACTGCTACTACTTCCACTCACCAAAACGCCGCCTAGTTATGTCTAAGTCCACTTCCACGCATTCGGCTTACGCCCGGCAAATGGCCATTGCGCCACTCAGTCCTGCTATCACCCCGTTTGAAGCAAAGCAACGGCTCTTCGTTATCCAAGCAGAAGAAGAGGCCCTGCAGAGCTTGCTGGATACCCCGGTGGTGGAGATCACCTTGCGTACGGGGCCTGAAGAGATGACGCTAGGCTTACGCCAGTCCACGAGCGAGGCCGTGGTACACGAACTCTTGCGGGATGCAATACAACGCCGCGAGCAAGCTGAGCAATGCTATCAGTCGCTAATGCAGCTCCCGAATCCGGAGGCTGGCGTTCCCTTCAATTCGCAACAACGCGCCTGATGCAGCCCTTATCCTTGCTAGCCTTATACGAAGGCTACGTGACTAGGTACCGTGGCTGGGAGCGCCGCGGCACCATTCCCCTCAAGCGTCTGCGGCAGGTAGAACGCCACCAGGCGCAGTTGACAGGCTTCTTAAAACAGCAGGAAAGCAGCGGTATTACCGCCCAAGACTTTTCTTTTGGGCTGGCTACACACTTCTTTACTTGGCTCATGGGAGCGCAACAGTACCCACCGGCGAGAGCCAGTCGGCACGTACGGCGCCTGCAGCGCGTACTTTGGTGGGGTGTAGAACAGGCGTATCTAGCTCATAACCCGCTGGCGGGGTTCTCTTGTCCACGCCTGGCAGGTAATAAAGTGAAAGCATCCACTTCTTTACTCTATCCCGTCTGATGGAAGTCTTATCTCTACAGGCCTTGTACCACGCGTATCTGACTAGCTACCGCGGCCGAGCGGAGCTGCTCGTCTCGGAGCGCAGTGTACACGAGGTCGAACACCAATACGCCAAGCTGGTGCTGTTCCTGCAGCACCAGCGTTGGGCGGACCTGAGCGCGGAACGCTTTCAGGCCGAGCACGCCACGCAGTTTCTCGCCTGGCTTATCAGCACACAAGCCTATCAACTCAATACGGCGGCCAAACACGTCACGCGGGTACAACAAGTACTGGCGTGGGGCGTGGAACGCGAACTGCTGGCAGCGAATTCGTTAGTCAACTACACCTGTGCCCGGGCAAAGACGAAGGAGCTGGTGTGCTTGACGAGTGAGGAGCTACAGCACCTGACGGTGTTGCCGATTAAGGTGCCGAGTCTGGCGCGGGTTCGGGACTACTTCGTCCTGCAGTGCTGGACGGGGCTCTCCTATGCGGACCTGACACAACTCAACATGGCCGAGCAAGAGACCCGTTACCAGGACAAGCGCCTGTTGCGAGTTCGTCGTTCCAAGAACACGATGTTTCGCGGCTACGAATGTCAGATACCACTTTTACTCGAAGCAGAGCGCATCTTAGCCCGTTACCAGGACGTGCTTTCCGTTCCTACGAATCAAGTCTACAATCGCTACTTGAAGCGGGTCGCCGAACTCAGTGGTCTTGCCGAGCAGTGTTTGACGGCGCAGGTGGGCCGCAACACGGCAGGCCTTCAGCTCCTGCAAGCGGGCGTACCTATAGCCTGTGTGACCAAGATCCTAGGGCATAGCAGCAAGCAGTACACTCAGCGCGTCTATCAAGAGTATTTGGACACGGCTCTTGCTGAACAAAACCAAGCCCAGCTGCAGCAGGCGTATGGCTTAGGCAAGCCACCGACACCGCGAGTAGAACCCGAGGAGATCCGCCGGCACTTAGGTAAGCTGCGGATCGTGTTTGGGTTTGTCAAGCGGCCGCTTGGCCGCGCCTGCTATCAAACCCTGTGCGAGCGGTTAGGAGTCGAAAGCTTAGCGGCGGAGCAGGCAGGACGGCTGCGCGTGACCCTTGAGGTGCTCGGACGAGATCAACACCGCTTTCACAGTTCAATTGCGGTAGCGCGGCAGAGTTGGGATTTCAAAAAACAGCGAGCCAGTGGCTCCGGCAGTGAGCAGATTAACCAGCAAGTAGAAGCCTTTATTAGTCTGCAGTACAAGCTGTTGATTGATCTAATTGAGCGGAGAAAACCACTAACCGCAGGCGCGCTGGTGCGGGCGTATCGGAGTCAAAACAAGAGCAGATAGCTTAACAGGTGCGACTGCTACCAAAACACCCAACATGATATGTGTTACATTGTCTCAAGCGATGCCTGTACATTAAGTATACTTGTCTGGGTCCGAATACAATTGGCCGTTTCCCTTTACTCAATCTCGTTTAGCATGGATGAGGTAGTGATTGCCTTCGTCTTGAAGTATTATCCAGAATTAGAAGATGGCTATACCAATCAAGGGTTTGATTGGCTTGCAAAAGCGTGGTTTCGCCGCTTATGGCATAATGCCATCTACACAACTGGACTCACAGGCATCTTTGAACAGATTGAAACGGCGTACTTAGAGGTAGTAGACAAAAAGCAGTATGTAGCCTGCCACCAAGCACTCTTTACAGCCGTGCATCAGATGCGTGATAGTAACCTATTTGGTGACAAACCAAAAGAGGGAGTTGCACTACGTATGTGGCTGCAGGAACGAATAGAGGGTAAGATTATTCTTGATTGGTTCTTCTACTGGCTACAAATGCAGCAGTTGGGCCCCATAGAACGTTTTCTGTGGCGTTGTAGTCGAGTTATACTCTATCCTAATGGGGAGGGACGAATAGCTAGTATTCACTTCAATTTTAAGTTATGGCAGCAGATCTTCGATGATGCATGGACAGTCTTTCATGAAAATCTTCGAGAGAGTACGGGTGACCGAGTTTTGTTCGAGCAACTAAAAACTTTACTACATGAAGTCGATATAGACGCTCCTAATGAATGGCGAAATCGCATCCGAGAAGCGGATCGATACAGTGGAATCAAACCTTCATCAGCCACACAGCCTCGTCGATCAGTTGGTCTATCCCAGTATGATCTGGTGCCTCTAGAAAAACGTTATTTGTGTGGCATACCAAAAGAAGGCCCAGAGGATCTTGTAAAACGATGGAAAGTACTCAAGCCTTGTTGGGTGCATAAAGAAGGCTTGGTGGATGAGAAAGGTAAAAGGCGTATAGGGCTCAGCTCATTTGATCCTAGTTTCTTTCGTGATGTTATGGATTCCTTCTGGTGGCGGGAATTTTATACATGCTGGGCCTTGGCTTTGCTAAGCAAAAAGCTAGGCATTAAAGACGAGGAGGTGCCCCCAGTACCTATTCATCTGCGCATGGATGTATTTGCGTCAGCATTGTTACTATCGGATGCTTCAGCAGACGAGATAAACAGAATGGTACATACGAGTCCAGAGTTGGGCGAGCATCTAGCTAGGATTATCAAGCAAGAGCAGGACGCTGCCAATGTATCTAGTATCGCTCCTGATAATGCAGCTAGTAGCAAGAAGGGGGATGATAAAGATATATCCAGAGATAAAGCGCCAGCATCCGAGCAGGCTCAAATGGATGTTATAGGCAATGCTACTCTCAAGAAGGTACCTACCCCTAAACTAGAATTTGATCTATGGAACGGGTTATTAATAGACTATACTGTAGAGGAACTGCAAGCTCTGATGATTAAGGTCGGCTTGCTTGATGAGAATAATCAGCCGACTTCTGAAAGCAAGCCTAGAAAGTGGATGGGGGCTATAGCTGGGCTCCGTAAAGCTCGACGGTTAGTTTATAACGACAACGCTGCGCTTTACCGTGCTCTTTGTTCCCTCACAAAACCTAGTAAGGTAATAAAGCCGAGGACTTTAACCGAAGGATACAACGATAAGAATACCGACAGCCGAAGTATTTACACTCGTGTTATAGCATTTCTGGGAGTTTGACTTTTTGCCGTTTTGCCGTTTTTATGCCGACGGCAAAACGGCAAGGTTAAACAGCATAGCTTCTGTCTATTTGTACTGAGTTTGAGCTGATTTACATACCCAGCCAGGCTAGTATTAATGCCAAACCTTATTTTATCAGGCGTTGACTACGCTCAGTTCTTTGATGATTTACGTGCTGTGATTAGGCACGAGATCAAGCAGGGACAACAAGCTAAAAAAGATGAAACACCTAGTACAAACTCAGAGAGTTGCGGTGAGGTAAAAGGCAAGCGTCAGGTAAGGAAGGAGGTGGCCAATGGCTAAGACTGCATCCTCCCGCATCATTATCTACAAGAACAATGACGTCTTCACGATCAATGGGGTCAGGATACGCCGTAATGAACGTGGGTACGTCAACAGCACCGACATCTGGAAAGCGATGGGTAAGGTTCGCGGCAACCGACCTGCTGCTTGGGCGGTGTTACCTGCTACGCTGGGTTTTATCGCAGCGACCGAGCGCTTTTTAAAGGTCAGAAAATCTGACCTTTTAATTTCCACCGCTGGCCGCGGCGGCGGGACGTACGCTCATCCGCAGATTGCGCTAGAGTATGCTCAGTATCTGGACCCTGATCTAGCCGTAGCGGTCAATCAGGAGTTTTTACAACGGATTGAGGAGGAGAAAAATCCCGACCTGATCCTGGACCGCGCCGAGGCCACGTACCGCCGGCGTGGTTTCTCGGAGAGCCATATCCGAGCTCGCTTTCTCGGTAAGGCCACTCGCAAAGATTTTGTCTCAGTCCTAGCCCGTCACGGGGTACAGGGACCCGATGGCTTTCGCCTCTGCACGAATGCTACCTACAAACCCCTGTGGGGCGGAAACGCCGCCCATATCCGTCAACGCAAGAACCTACCGGCGAAAGCCAACACCCGCGAGCACATGAGCGAGAAAGAGCTCGTGGGCTTGCACCTGACCGAACTCTTGGCCGCCGAGAGCATTGAGCAAAAACAAGTACAAGGTACCCGTGCCTGCGCCGCCGAGTGTGGCCGGGCGGCGCAGTCCGTGGCCCGCATGATCATCCAGCACCAGCAGGGTAATTACCCGCTGGCAGCCTAGCAAAAGAAAGGCAGGCGCCGTCTCACCAGCGCCTGCCTTGACTCTCAATCTCTTACGTGCAAAGTAAATGAAAACCACGCAGAATACCGCCCGTGCGGGGCAGAAAACCGCGCGTAACCACGTGAGCCTTTCTCACTCTCTTGCCTCGCCACGCCCATGCTAGCCGCTCCCCTGCTCCACGTGAGCCACTCGGCTCCCCCCGCTGCCCCGCCGAAGATGTCGCTCGTCTCCTCCCGCCCCCTGATCATCCCACCCGCCGTGCTGGCGATGACAGCGCCCTCGCTGAACGCCAAAGCCCTGCTGGCGGACATCCTCGATCTGCACAAAGTGAGTGGTCACGTCTTCGCCCGCGATGAGTACTTCGCCGAGCGCTACCAGATTGGTAAGCGTAGCGTTGGGGATGCCCTGCACTGGCTAGAGGCCAACGGCTGGATCACCCGCGAACTCGACCACGCCGCCCGCAACAAACGCAACCTGATCCCGACCGAACAGGCCCTCGCGCTCTTGGAAAAGTCCATGCAGATTTCGCAACCACTCCCCTTGGAGGAGGCTGATTCTACTCCTACTTCCTGCGAAATCCGCATGGACTCGTTGCGAAATCCGCAGGGAGTCCATGCGAAATCTGCAGACATAAGTAAGAACTTAAATAAGAAGGATAAACACTCACTCTCCGAAGACGCGGCTCTCGCCGCTGGGTGCGCGTTGAAAAGTGAGCTTTTAGGGGAAAGTGCAAAACCGAACGTCCCCCTAAAAGCTAATCGTTGTGCTGATTCAGTGAACACGGGGCCCGCGGCGCCGGCCGCCGACTTCGACACGTTCTGGGAGGCCTACGGCAAAAAACAGGACCGCCACAAGTGCAGCCTGTGCTGGGCCCGGCTGAGCGCTGCGGACCGCGCCGCCGCCCTAGCTCACGTGCCTAGCTACGTACAGGCCACTCCGGTGAAGCGCTACCGCAAGAACCCGCTGACCTACCTGCACGGTCGCTGCTGGCTCGATGACTTACCCGAGCCAGAGTCCACGACCAGCACCACACTCCCGCTGCGCAGCTCCCTGAACCTAGCTGCCCACGTGCAGGCCCAAGCCACCGAACTCTACCTATGAGCCTGCTCCCGACCTACACCCACTTGCCCCTGCACGACAACGAGCTCGAAAAAGCCGTGCTAGGTACCCTACTCTGCGATGCCCACGGCCTGCGCACGGGCTTGACCCTCTTGCGCGAAGCCACGGTCTTCTACCAGCTCGCCCACCAAGCCATCTTCCAGGCCATTCAAGCCTTGGTAGCCGACAACAAGGCGGTCGATCACCTCAGCGTCGTGCGCCAACTAAGCAGCGACGGGCAGCTGACCCGCGCCGGCGGCGCTCCGCAGGTCATCAGCTTGCTCGGGCGGGCACAATCCGCCGCCAAGCTGGACACCCATTGCAAGTTCCTCTTGGAACTCTACACCAAGCGCCGTATCGGGGAAGTCGCCCGCACCCTGCTGAGTGGGGCCACCGACCCCACTCAGGATTGCTTTGTGCTGCTTGGGCAAGCTCACCAGGAGTTGAACAACCTGCACAACGGCTTGCAACTCAAACGCCCGCGTCAACTCGCCGAAGTCTACGACGGGGTAGTGGACGGCATCGTCCAAGCTTCGGAACTGCCGGATGGCTTGACCGGAGTACCTTCCGGGATTGCGAGCCTGGACCGCGTGACGGGGGGCTGGCAGAAGTCGGACCTGATCATCATCGCCGCTCGTCCGTCGATGGGCAAAACCAGCCTGGCCGCCTTTATGGCCCGCATGGCGGCGGGGGATCAGCGCTACCCCGGCGTGATCTTCTCGCTGGAGATGAGCACCGAGCAACTCGTGCGCAAGATGATTGCCACCGAGGCTGGTTACACCACCGCGCAGCTGCAACGCGGTCGTTTGCCCGGCGGCAAAGAGGAAGCCGAGTATATCCGCGAACGGGCCCGCGCCCTGCGCAAGGTAGGCTTGCTCTTCGACGACACCACGGGCTTGTCTACCGGAGAGTTCCGGGCCAAAGTAGCCAAGCTGGTGGCGGAGTACGGTATCCAGTTCGTGGTGGTAGACTATCTGCAGCTGATGAGCCACCCCGACGCCCGCGGCAACCGGGAGCAAGAGATTAGCTCGATCAGCCGCACGCTGAAGATGACCGCCAAAGAGCACAACATTCCCGTCATCGCCCTAGCGCAGCTCTCGCGGGAAGTGGAGAAACGCGGCGGGGAGAAAAAGCCCATGCTCAGTGACTTGCGAGAGTCCGGCGCCATCGAGCAGGACGCGGACGTAATCGTCTTCCCCTACCGCCCCGAGTACTACAAGATTATGGAAGATGAACTCGGACGCCCCACGGCCAACACCACCGAGATCATCATCGCCAAACACCGCAACGGCTCGCTGGCTAATGTGGTGGTGAGCTCGAACATGGCGCAGGGTCGTTACACCGACCTAGATAGTATGCCTAGCCTTGCCACACCTATCCCGGGTGAGCACTTTGGCCCGCGGGTACTCGGCGCGGAATCGCTGCGCACCACGGCGCCCTCGGACTTTGACGACTACCAAGATGAATGAGCGGCTGCGCACCGTCAAAGAGCATCTGCGCAGTATGGCTGTCTTCCACAAAGGCATTCAAAAACCCATCATGCTGCGTTGCCAGCCCAGTATGAGCGAGCAGTCCAACGACTGGAACCAGTTGCTCGGCGAAGTCGATGGCAGTATTCAGCTGCTGCGCCACGCCTACCGAGCGTATCAAGCTTACGAGAAAGTACAAGCACAGCTTCTAACCGAGAGTCCCCGCGGTGATTTCTGGGAGGTCGTGCTGCCCCGCTGCGAAGAAGCCTATGAACCCGTGGATAAGCTCGTCAGTGAGTGCGTCACGCGCTGGAATAAGCTGAACGAAAAGTACTTCGCCTTGCTGCAAGGCACCTATGTTTCCCCGTTGGCAACCAGTCCTAAGTAGTCCACTGTACTGGACCACCTCCCCACCTCAATTACTAGTCGTGTGCTTTACGACCAGTCGTCTACAAGGCTTCCCCAAAACGGTGACCCCTTTCTAACCCTGTCAACCCCCATACTATGCGTTACCAAATCCTGAAAAAGATCGACGCCGAAGACAACCTGGCCAAGCTCCTCAACGCCTTCCAGCACGAGCTCCACCTGCTGGAACAAGTTGTCCTCCCCCGCGAGAGCATGCGCGAATTCAACCGCCTACTCCAGCTAGCCGGCAACAACACCCCCGACGAAGAAGCCCAGCAACTCTTCACCTACACCCTACCTCGCTTTTACCACCTGCAGGTCTTAAACAACTCGCTCACCGACCTGCACAAGAACATCGGTTGGGCCATCAAAGACCTCACAAAGTTCTTCGCCCAGTACGCCGGGGACCTACAACGCTACGCCATCGAGAAACGCCTGGAAATCATCGACGAGTTCGGCAGCGAAGACCAAAGCGACTGGGAAGAGGATGGCTTTGACGAAGAAGGCCAAAAGTGGAAAGTCGCCTACAAAGACGATCTGGAAAGCCTCAAGCCCTACACCCTCCATAATGACCTTGAGCAGTACTTCCCCGGTAGTGACACCCGTGGGGAGAAGATCGGCACCAGCGCCCCGCAGGACTTTGCTTACTTCTCCGAGCACGTGCGCCAAGCCACCCAGCTCAACCCCTTCAAGCTGCTGCGCCAGTTCACGGGGGCGGAACTGCCCGTCTACCACCAGAACGAAGCCGGCGAGATGGTGGCGCAAACCCTGGGGGAGGAAGTGGAAAGTGAGCTTAATGAAGACCTCAAGAACCAGTCGCTGGTGCACTTCTTCCACCAAGTCCTACTACGCGCCCAGACTGCCGCGGTCAGCTTCGAAAAGGCGACCACCGCGGAGGACTACCAGCAGCTGCTCACCCAGTTGGAAACGATCCGCGACGTTCGCTTTCTCTAGCTCATCAGCAGCCAGCATTGCACGGCCAAGAGCCCGCTCAGCAGCAGACACACCAGCAAGGCCCGCCGCAGGGGCGGCACGCGCAAGAGCCGGCGGGGGACATACTTCATTCGGCTAAGATACCAGTCCTTTTCTTCTCCCTTCACCTTTTTTCCATCATGACTAAAACCGATCACCTCGACTCCATCCACGCCCGCCTGGCTATCCGACAGCAGTATTTCGTCTTTCGCCTGCTGCGCCTGGAGCAGTACCAGTTCACCCCCGAGACCTTCGAGGAGTACACCAAAAGCGTGGGCCAAGCCACGATCATGCAGCTAGAGATCGAGGACCACTGCGCTAGTCTAAAGGCCATCGAAGCGGCCTGTCACCACGGGCTAAATGGCACAATCCCCGAGGGCTACGAGGAAGATGGGTATGAGTTCACGGAAGAGCCGGAAACCCCCGAGCTGCCCTACGACGCCTACACCGATATTCTAGGCTACCTGCACGGGGGCGGCAACGTGAGCTGTTTGACACTAAGCCCGCCGCTGAAGCGCTTTATCGAACTCTTACCCTCGGTCGCCGCGGAATGTGCCGAGCGCGACCTGCACGCCAAGGACGGCGTCCTATTACACGTGAATGACGATGGCAGCACTCGTCCCATGACCCAGCCCGAACTACTGCGCCGGGGCGACCAAGCCCAGCTCGAAGCCTTGGAACTGAGTCTGTTTGCCGAGACCTACGCCCAGGACCTCGCGCAGCTACAACAGCTAGTTCAGCAGCGCGGCGACTTCCGACACCTGCTAGACCTACTCTAAGGCAAACCGGGGTGTAACAGAGAAGCTCGCCTTGGTTGCGCGCAGTTACCGGCACCTACCGCGTGATCCAGGTCACGAGCCGGCACCGCCGCAGTTCGTAGCGTCCCACCCAGCACTGTAGCAGCAAACACCCCCCGAGCAAGAGCAAGGCTGCCAGGGCGAGATGGCGCAAACGGACGAAATGCAGAATCCAAGGGGCTTTTTTCATGACACGGCAAACAGCTACCGGTCATCAACAACGGCACGATTAGCTAGTAACAAACGATACGGTTGGTACGCAGTACCGCAGTAAACGACTGGATTTCTCCGCTAAACAACCAGCGCGCACACGGAAAAGAGGTGGCTCTAGCTGCTGGCTGCTGGACAGAAGCCGGCCACAAAGCAGCCGGTTCTCGTCTCGCTCTACTACCGCGGCATAATGCAACAAACTCCACGGTAGCACTCTGCGTCTTCTACGAAGAAAGCAGAACAATGATGCGACATATAAAAAATGCTTCCTTATGGCTTTGAAGCCTTGACAAAGATGAGGCTGGTGGTTTTGGTACTGGCATCTACATACCCCGGAACAACGGCTTGTATCGTGAAGCCTTGCTGGTAGTACGTGTTGACCACCTTCTCCACTTCCTCCGCTGTCCGCTTGTCCTCGTCTTCCTTCGCCGTGAACTTGATGCGTTGCCGGCTCGCCGCGCCCCCACTGGTGGCGGTGGTAATGTCCACATAATTACCAGTTTCGTGAATCCGCACCGTCACCACTTCCGGTGCCTGCTGCGCCCACGCGGACGAACTGCCCAGCACCAGCAAACAGCTCAGCAACAAGAAGATCTTTTTCATGGCGGCAAGATAGACGCCACTCCCCACGCTACGCCGTCCTAGCCCAGATAATGCACCAGCGCCGTGATAGTCCCGCCTACGAGCGTCAACAGCCCCACGGTCAGGCGCAGCAGCTTACTCGAAGGGTGTACGAGAACCGGTGGGTAGTCAGGAGTAGCTTCTGGCAGCATACGCGCGCTGGTAACGGGTGGGAAGACAACAGTACGACATAACGCGCAAATAACACACCGAAACACTGCCATAACCTGCTTTCCCAACCTTTTCATTCCACTTTTTCTCCTTTCCTATGCCCAACGCCCACTTTACTCTTGACGGCACTCAAGACGAGAAGTTCGCCGCCCTGTGCGCGCTTGCCGTCCAGCAGCAAGGCTACCTGAACCTCTTGACCGTGCTCGTGGCTGACCTCTACGCCAAAGCCAACGATGTCTCCCCCGAGGTGGCCGGTCCCTTGGTCGACGAGCTCTTGCCCAAGCACATCGCCACCGCCGCCGAACATTTCCGCCAGTTTGGCCTGCAGCACCAGATCGCCGTCATCAAAGCCGACAACCAGTAATCACTGCCCACCATGCGTAAAACCAGAACCTTCAACCTCGTCATTGACCACCTAGCGCAGCAAAGCGCCGCGGCCCTGCGGGATCTGCTGCCCAAACACTCCCAACCCGTAGAGCCCGCCACCCGGGCCCAGCAGCTACAACACGCGGGCTGGCTCGCGGTGCTCTTACAGGAAGCTTGCGAGCACCGCCTGAACTTGTTCTACCTCGACCAAGCCTGCCACCACGGGCTGCTCGGTACCCAGCCCAGCGATTACGATGATGACCAGCCCTACGACCCGTACGCGGCGATGCAGGCGTACCTGGCCGGCCACGACGACACCGTCCCGTGCCTGATGTTGAGCGAAGACCTACAAGCTTATATTGCCGCCCTGCCTCCTGTGGCGTGTCAGCAAGGGCTGGGCACAGGTACCACCTGCTCGCTCCCCACCCACGCCTTCGGAGAGCTGGCCTGCGGTCGGGCCCAACTTCACCAACTCGCCTACTACGAACAAGACCTACGTCAACTCCATACGCTTGTGCAGCAGCGGGCCGAACTGCACCGCATTCAGGAGTTGCTCTGAGTCGGGGCCGCAACCAGCCCGGATCCTACTACCCCGTTGCCTGTAGGCCGTTTTCTGTCCCCGTCGGCGCGTGGCAGTTTTGGGGTATATGGCCCAATGCCCTATACCCCTGCCCATTCGCCAGCGCTACGTGGTGCCTTCGCTGGCAGGCCTGCAAGCCACGATTCAGCCGGGTGCCTACGTGCTGGAACAACGCATCCAGCGGCGCTACCGCACTCTGCTCCGCGAAGGACTTGCCACGCTGTATCCTCGTTTGCCGCTGCCCGGGCAAGTCGGGCCTTTCGAACACGACGCCTACAAGCAGCTCGCTCGCGACGCGTTCCCCGACCACTTCACGCGCCGGCAGAAGGATCCCGGCCGGGTCTACGTACAAGCTGAGGAACGCATCGAGCACGACGTACCCGAACTCATCAGCCGCTTGCCGCCCGCTCAGCTCCGGCAGGTGGCGCCCCTGGTCGACCAGCACGATCTCGTAGGAGTCGTGCGCCTGATCTGGTACACCTTCCGCCCTTTGCTGAACCGCCTGGTCCCCGTCACGTGCACGCCCCGCCAAAAGCCTGCACCCAAACCTAGGACTCGCCCCCCTATGGAAGCATCTGCCACGCCTGCGGTGAGCGATCAACAACCTGAACAGGCGGAGAAGTCAGCAGGTGCGACTCTACCTCCCACTAGCAGACCGCTGCCACCGCAGAAACCCATTACCCGCGAAAAGACACCTGCCTTCACGGCGCATCACTGGCGGGTCAAGCGGGCCCAAGAGCGCAAACGCCTCCAACGCAAGCGCCGCTAGTACTACGATCTGCTTATGCCGACTCCCAATCCTATAAAATCCGATAAATTCAGCGAGAAGCAACTACGCTGGGCCGAGGAGTATCCCAAGGACTTCAACGCCACGGCGGCCGCCCGGCGAGCCGGTTACGCCCCTGACTCCGCAGGGGACTCCGGCTGGCTCAACAAACAGAATCCGGCTTTGATGGAGCTCGTGGACGAACGACACCGGGCCCTCACAATGTCGGCCGACGAGGCGACTCGTCACCTGAGCGATATGGCCGCGACCCGGCTGAATGATTTCCTCGTGGTACGGCCCGTGCAGGGGTATGAACAAGTAGAAATGTACGTGAGCGTTCTAGCCGAACAGCAGCGGGAAGAAATCACGTTTATGGAAGCGTTTGCGCAGCGGGAAGGCATTGCCCTCAGTGGGGAGTTGGGCCTTACACCCATGGGCAAGCGATTGCAGGCAGCGAAAGAACAACTCCTGGAATACGAGTTAACGATCATGCGCTACGGTCCCGACGCGGTGCTGCTCGTAGTCGGCAAACCTGTTGTTCACGAGGTCGCGGAACTGGACCTCGTCGCCATTGCCCGCGCGAAAAACGAGGGACGTATCAAGTCCTTCAAGCACGGCAAAGAAGGCGTCTCGGTAGAGATGTACGGGGCGGACGGGGCCGCCCGCGACATTCTCAAGCTGAACGGTCGCTACGAGAAGCACAACCAGCAAAAGCGGGCTGACGTGGTCATCACCATCGGGGGTAAACCCTTCCCGGGTCAGATAACCGTGCCAGTTGAAGAGGAATGAGCGTAGCCATTGACGTGCAGCCCGGGTGCGTCTCGCCCACCTTCTACCCCTTGCTCACCAACCATGACCGGCGGCTAATGCTGTGGGGCGGGCGGGACAGCACCAAGAGTGACTTCGTGGCGTTTAAACTACTGATCGACTGTTTAGCCCTGCCGTACTTCAAGTGCATTCTGATCCGCAAGATTGCCGACACGATTGCTGATAGTCAGTGGGCGACGATTAAGTCGGTCGCCGAGCGCGAAGGGCTCGATCACCTATTCTTCTTTGGTACTTCTCCGCTCGTGATCCGGTGCCTGGTAAACAAGAACCTGTTCGTGGCCCGGGGCCTGGACAACCCCAAAAAGATCAAGTCCACCAAAGATCCCACCCACGCCTGGTACGAGGAAGCCAACGAGGACACGGAAGACGAGGTGGATGTGGTAAGCACCACCTTGCGTACTTCCAAACCCGGCGCCGTCATTCAGGAGATCTTTACGTTTAACCCCGACCACAAAGGCGACTACAAAGCGTTCTGGTTGTGGAAGAAGTTTTTTCAGGAAACCGGCAATGCGGAGGGCACTACCTTCTCGGGCAGTATGGACACGGAGGTGGATGGCGAAGTTGTGTGTCTCCCCTTTACCGTCGTGCACTCGACCATCCGGGATAACCCCTGGGCCCCGAAAGAACGCGTAGCCCTTTACAAGTCCTACGGGGATATCAACCCAGTCACGGGTAAACCATTTAACGCATACAAGTACCGCGTGTGGTACCAGGGCTTGTGGACGAACAAGCAGACCGGTAATGAATGGTATTACCAGTTTGTGCGCGAAAACCACGTCCGCCCCGTTCCCTACCTGGAGGGGCTCACCATCTTTCAGAGCTGGGATGCCAATGCCGACCCTTACAGTGCCATGATCTGCTCACAGCTAGAGCAACTCGGGGGTGGCAAGTACCGGCTGCGTATTTTCAAGGAGTATGCTATTCGCGGGGCCGCGGGTGGATTGCGGGCGACGGCTCGCCAGTTCGTCCTCGACTGGGAAGTTCATTATCCCCATGCAAGTGTGGCCTACACGGGGGACGCTTCCATGCGCAACCGCAAACCCGGCTCTCCGCAGGAGTCGCCCATGCGCGACGTGGAAGCCGAGCTCAACCCACTCGTGCACAGCGGCTCCAACAGCTGGCTCAAGCACAACCCCTCGGTGCTCGGGAGACGCGACTGGGTCAATTCCTTGTGGGCGGGCGAAGACCCCACGATTGCCATCTGGATCGACGAGGGGTGCACGGAACTGATCCAAGACATTGAGCTGACCCAGAAAGGCATCGGCGAGAAGCTCAAGGAACTCTATCACGACCCGCACACGGGCCGCACCTACCAGATCCGCGGGCATTTTACCGACTGTCTCGAGTACCTGCTGGCCAGCCGCTTCCCCGATAAGCTGGCGGTCTTTCTCAAGCATGGTACCAGTAAATAACTCCTTCAGAAGGTTGTTGACTGGCAGTCTAACCCGGGAGCTGAAAGGACGCTTGACGAAGCTAGGCTTGCAGGGCTAGTCATTCCCACTAGCGTTACCGAGGTCCTCTAACAGACGCGGCAGACGCGAAGCTAGCACGCACAGGGGACGCCGCTGCCGTAGGCATTCCGGCCGCGGCCTGATAGGGCGATGCCGGCTCCCTAAGGCCGCGATGGGATACCCCGCTTCACGGGTTGCCTCCCCAAAATCGGTTGTTCACTACCTGCTACCTGCCGTTGACATACCATCCGCGCAGCAAGAGCAGAAAATAAACTCCTTTTAGGAGTTAAAGTAGATGGAATGGCCTAAAAACAGGTGATAACACAAATAAATAGTACTATACTCTAGTATTTAGGTGTGTTCAAGCTCCTCTGTTGCTGCCAGGGGCTACTCCCATGGGCGCCGTACCGCCACTTCTGCTGTCTTTTCTACCCTTTTTTTCTGCTTGCGTATGCAACACCTTTTCTCTTTTGCGTCAGGGCGACGCTGGTGCCTAGCTTGGGGGCTGCTGGCCACGGCCGGCACCGTCCAGGCCCAAACGTTGGCTAGCTTTGCCCCCGTGGTCACCTATCCGACCGGGGGCAGCATCAGCCTGCGCGTGGTGACGGGCGACTTCAACGGCGATGGCCGCCTGGATGCGGTGACGGCCAATATTGCGTCGGGCGACGTGAGCGTTTTCCTCAACAGTGGCAGTGGTACCTTCGGGGCCGCCACGCGCTACGCCGTGGCCCCAGCCAACACCCAGGTGCAGGGCCTGACTTTGGCCGACGTAAACGCCGATGGCCGGCTCGACATTGTGACGGCCAATAACGGCACCAATACCGTGAGCGTGCTGCTGGGGCAGGCCGGGGGTACGTTTGGCGCCTACTCCAGTTACCCGACCGGCACCAATACCGAGCCCCGTAACGCGGCCGTGGGCGACGTGAACGGCGACGGGCGGCTGGACATCGTGACCGGCAACTCGGGCACCGCTACTGCTTCGGTGCTGCTGGGGCAAGCGGGCGGGGGCTTTGGGGCACCGGCCTTGTACGCTACGGCGGGCCGCAACTTTGATGTGGCGCTGGGCGATGTGAACGCCGATGGCCGGCTCGACATCGTGACCCCTAGCTTCTCTACCAACTCGGTGAGCGTGCTGCCTGGTCAAGGCGGGGGCACATTTGGTGCGTTCACGAGCTACAATACGGGTACAAACGCGCAGTCAGTGGGCGTCCGGCTGGGGGACGTGAACACCGACGGCCGGCTCGACCTCGTGATCTCTAACCAAAACAGCACCGTGAGTGTGCTGCTCGGGCAGGCTGGCGGTACGCTAGCCCCCGTTGCAACCTACTCCACGGGGGTCATCACCAGTGCGTATGCGGTCAGCATCGGCGACGTGAACAACGATGGTCGCCCCGACTTGGTAGTGGGCAATCTGACTAGTAGCCCGATTGGGGTATTGCTAGGGCAGGCCAGCGGCTTCGGCCCGATCACGACCTTCACCGGGGGCAACGGCCCGCAGGGCATCACCCTGGCCGACGTAAATGAGGACGGCAAACCCGACATCCTGACGGCTAACCGCAACGACAATACGCTGGGCGTGCTGCTAAACACGACGGTCTTCACCGCCCCCACGCTCACCAGCATCAGTCCCAGCAGCGGGCTGGTGGGTACGAGTGTCACCCTCACCGGCACCAACCTGGGCAGCGCCACAGCGGTGCGCTTCTTCAACGGGGTAGCCGCCACGTTTAGCGTGGTCAATGCTACTACCCTCACGGCCACCGTGCCTACGGGCGCCAGCACGGGCCCCGTAACCGTGACTACGGGCGGCGGGACCAGCAACGGGGTGGTCTTCACGGTCGTGGCTCCGGTGCAGCTGATCACGCCCTCGCCCCTGCCCAGCGGCACCGTGGGCCAGGGCTACAATCAGACCATCAGCGCCAGCGGCGGCTCGGGCACTTATGCCTTTGCCCTGGCCAGTGGCACGCTGCCGGCGGGCCTGACGCTGGCCAGCGATGGCACGCTGGCCGGCACGCCTACGGCCGGGGGCTCATTCGCCTTCACGGTGCGCGCCACGGACACCTCGCCCGCCCCCGGCCCCTACAGCGGCACGCAGGCGTACGCGCTCACCGTGGCCCCCCCCTCGATCACCCTCACGCCGGCGACGCTGCCCAACGGGCAGGTGGGTACCGCCTACAGCCAGACGCTCGCGGCCACGGGCGGCACGGCCCCGTACACGTTTGGCGTGACCTCGGGCGCGCTGCCCCCTGGCCTGCGCATCTCTAGCAGCGGCACGATTGCGGGCACGCCCACGGCCGCGGGCTCGTTCTCGGTCACCCTTACGGCCTACGACGCCTCCACGGGCCGTGGCCCCTACGCCGGCTCGCGCTTCTACTCTTTGACCATCACGGCGGCGCCGACGGCGGCCCCCACCGTGACAGCGCCGGCGGCGGGCAGCACCACCAGCGGCGTGCCCACCTTCGCGGGCACGGCCCCGGCCGGCAGCACGGTCGCCCTCTACCTGGCGCAGGGCAGCAGCCCGGCCCAGTTCCTGGGTACGACCACGGCGACAGGGGGTACGTTCAGCTTGACGTCCCCGACCACCCTGAGCAGCGGCCCCTACACGGTGTACGCCACGGCGCAAAGTAGCGGTAGCACAGTAAGCGGCAACAGCAACCTAGTCTCCTTCACGGTGGACAACACCGCCCCGGCGCCCACGGTGAGCACCACCGCCCCTAGCCCCACCAGCACCGCGCCCATTCCCTTCTCGGTCACCTTCTCCGAGCCGGTGACCGGCTTTGTCGCCGCCGACCTCGACGTCACGGGCGGCACGCTCACGGCGGGCTCGTTCAGCGGCAGTGGCAGCGGCCCCTACAGCTTCAGCGTGACGCCCACGGCCCCCGGGCCGATCACCGTGCGCGTGCCGGCCAGCGTGGCGCAGGACGCGGTGGGTAATCTGAGCACGGCCTCCAACACGGTCAGCGTGCTCTACAACCTGCCCAATCAGGCGCCCGTGATTGCCGATCAGCGCTTCTCGGTGCCGGCCAGCTCCCCGGCCGGCACGGTGGTCGGGACGGTCGTGGCTTCAGACCCCGATGCGGGACAGACACTCTCTTACTCGATTACGGCGGGCAACCCCGCAGGAGCCTTCGCCTTCGTAGGCAACCAGCTGCAAGTGGCGAACGCCGCGGTGCTCACCAGCACGGGCACCTATGCCTTGACCGTGCAGGTGCAGGACAACGGCACGCCCAGCCTGAGCAGCTCGGCCACGGTGACCGTGACCGTAACGCCCGTTACCCAGGTGCTCTACCGCTTGAACGCCGGCGGACCGGCCGTGAACACGAGCCTGGGTACCTTCGCTGCCGACCAGTACTTCTCTTCGAGCCGCACGGGGGCGAATAGTGGCCCCATTGCCGGCACCACGGATGATGCCCTGTATCAGACCGAGCGCTTCGAAGGCGCCTTTGGCTACAGCTTACGCGTGCCCAACGGCACGTATCAAGTCGTGCTGCACTTTGCCGAGCTCTACTGGACCCAGCCTGGGCAGCGCATCTTCGATGTGCGGGCTGAAAACCAACTCGTGCTGGACAACTACGACATCCTGCGCAAGGTGGCGCCGTTTACCGCCACCACCGAGACGTTCACCGTGGTGGTCACCGACGGCGTGCTCAACCTGGACCTGTCGGCGCTGCAAAGCGATGGAGGACGCGACGCGGCCAAGCTCTCGGCCCTAGAAGTACTCTCGCGCAGTGCAGGGCCTAACCAAGCGCCGGTCGTAGCTAATCAGAGCTTCTCGGTCGCGGAGGGTAGCGTCGCCGGCACGCTAGTCGGCACGGTGGTGGCCTCCGATCCGGACGCGGGACAGACCCTGAGCTACGCCGTGACGGCGGGCAACACGGATGGCGCCTTCGCCTTCGTGGGCAACCAGTTGCAAGTGGCCAACGCCGCCGCCGTGCGTACGGCGGCCTCCCCGTTCACCCTCATGGTACGCGTCACGGATGATGGGCAGCCCGCCCAGAGCACGACCGCTACGGTAACCGTAACGGTTACGCCAGGCATGCAGGTGTTCTACCGCTTGAACGCCGGCGGACCTGCTGTGAACACAACGCGTGGCCAATTCGCCGCCGATCAGTACTTCAGCCCCAGCCGTACGGGCGCCAACAGTGGCCCAATCGCGGGCACCACGGATGACGCGCTCTACCAGACGGAGCGCTTCGAGGGGGCTTTCGGTTACAGCCTGCGCGTGCCGAATGGTACGTATCAGGTGGTGCTCCACTTCGCTGAAACCTACTGGACGCAAGCGGGCCAGCGCCTCTTTGACGTGCGCGCCGAGAACCAACTCGTGCTCGACAACTACGACATCCTCAAAAAGGTGGCGCCCTTTACGGCCACCACCGAGACCTTCTCGGTGGTAGTGACGGACGGCGTGCTCAACCTGGACCTGTCGGCCCTGCAGAGCGACGGCGGGCGTGACGCGGCCAAACTCTCCGCCCTGGAAGTACTCGCCCCCGCCGCGACGCAGACCCGCTCGACGCTGGCCAGCCAAGCGGTACTCGCTACCGCCCGCACAGGTAAGCTCGCTGCGCGCCTGGAAGCGATGCCCAACCCCTTCACCGACCAGATTGGTGTGAGCTTCCAACTCCCGCAAGCCGAAGCCTACTCGCTGACGGTATATGATCTGGCCGGGCGCGTCCTGACCCAGCAGAACGGTCAGCCCGTGTCAGCCGGCGAACGCCAGCAGGTCGCGCTCGCGCTGGGCCGTTACCCCGTGGGCGTGTACCTGGTGCGCCTCACGACGGCCTCCGGCACCCAGCAGGTGCGCGTCGTCAAGCACTAAGCACGGCGTCGTATACGCTGGCACACCCGGCCCGGTAAAGGACCTGTTGTTCTTTGCCGGGCCGTGGTGCGTTCGGGCTAGACTCAACTAAATAAAATAAGGCTAGGGCCGCACGCGCCCACCCTGCTGCAGCAAGAGTCCACTCAGTAAAATAACGCCCACGATACGATACCAGAGGGACGGATGAGCAGGGGCGTGTTTCCTGCCAGTTGATTGGCAAGGAGCCGGCCACAACCTACACCCCAGTGTCCCCACTACTCGCCAAGCCGCCGCGGAAGAAGTTCTGCCGCGGTCTTGTTCAGGTGCCCGTAGGGAAGAGTCTTTGCCTACGGCGCGGCTAATTTACCACCCCGCACAAACCGCTTGTGGGGCATCGGTAGATAACGCCTAGGTTTTGCGCTACGCGCAAAAACCAAGTTCGCTAGCCGCGAAGCTGGAGGTGAGTGCAGCAGCTGAAACCAGCGGAAAGGCTGTCCGTTAAAGGTTTATTCCAAAACCGTAATAAAAATACAATGCTCTCCTCTCTAACAGGTAAAGACACTGGCGCTGAAAGTAGCGACCTCACCGGCAAAATGTTGAATGCGGTGGGACCTGTCATGGCTGAACACTGGCCCAAGATTGCGCCGTATGCGGACAAAGCGTTGGCCGCGGCCCAACACGACGAAACGATCGAAGTGCTGGCCCGCAATGTCTATCCCTGGCTGCCCATGGTGGTGCGGTTAGCGGTGAAAGAGGATAAATTTGTGGC
>Ga0325401_1000629_pt1 | contig 26618 bp, 12 predicted proteins | sample PopdelMetagenome_FD_205666 | JGI IMG/M metagenome (GOLD analysis project Ga0325401, IMG submission 205666) | Populus deltoides microbial communities from Bellville, Georgia, United States - Xylem-PdKOR-R2 | ecosystem: Host-associated > Plants > Phyllosphere > Stem > Wood/Secondary xylem | place...
TTCAGGTCCGTTTTGGTTTTGTCTTGATCTAGGAAGATCTAACCGTTACAATGCTATGATGTTTTGGTATGTGTTTCATGTTATAATAGTGGTTAACTACACTGTTTGGATTTTATACTTTCGGATTGAGTTGGGAGAAACTTGAACCTTAATGAAACATTTGTTTAAATTAGGTTAGTAGAAATGAAAAGAATGGAAAGTGTGATGGCTTAATTTATGGCTAACCATCAAAAGCATGCTATTTATGATTTAAATTGAAGAAAATCCTTAGTGTCTTTCTTTAGGCATGTTCGACTATATTATTGATAGTAGGAAAAGGAAGATATTGGTTGTCCAATCTATGTATTGGGATTTAATAGTTTTATCACCCACCTTTCAGTTGTGGTTAGGGAGCCAAAATGATAAAATTCTAGATTAGGTTCTTCACAAAGGTTGTAGGTTTAGATGTTATTTTTTAAACAAAACTGACCTCGTATAATTTGGAGTTATAGAACTCCAGATATGGACTGAAAATGAAAGAAGGGTCCAACTGTCTTGTACTTTACAAATTTTGTGAGTATTATAACATATAATTTTAGGGGTGTTAAGGGCAGAATTGGTCTTCCGATCCTTTAGTAGAGTTGTAGAACCGTGTCTTATCTTTCCAACAAGCCAAACCACACTTAAAATTGAATTCTATAACTTTACTTACGAATTGATGAGGTAGTTGAAGGAAATAATCGGAAAATGAAATCAAAACATGGTGATGAATTAATTTGAATGAGATGGCAATAGTATGAGAACACATATTGTGATAAAATTAGAAGAGGGTACTAATTGTATCTTTTGATTCTCAAACAGAAGAGATGCCTGGAGTAGGGTCGTCAGGAGTTAATGGGACTCGATCGGTTGGGGAAATAGGTAGGTGCATCACACCTTGTCTTTTCATTTTATGTAAACTCATTGATAAATTTCAAAATTTATTGTTTTATTGCTTCAATAAATATTTGAATGAATATGAGTACCTTGTATATATTGATGTGTATCAACTAGTTATTATACAATTGGAATGGATACAAGTACCTTACGTACATTGATATGTATCAAACTTGTGATGATATTATTAGAATGAATAAGAGTACCTTGCGTACAACGGTATAAATCGATTAGTTAAGATAATGTTTGAATGAATATGTGTACCTTGTGTAGATTGGTATGGATCGAGATAGCTAAGATAATGTTTGAACGAACATGAATACCTTGTGTGCATTGTTATGTATCAAATTAATTATGTTATTATTAGAATGAATATGATTACCTTGCATACATTGATAGGTATTGAATTAGCCATGATAACTTTGAAATAGACGTGATTATCTTACATACTTTAGTATGGAATATGTATACACAATGACTAGGAGATTGGAGGAGAAATGATAGATAATTGGTCATCGTAGTGTCGGTGACTAATGATACGTTATGATGATACATAACACCATGATGAGGGTGGCTAAGGGCATAAATTGATGCTTGGCACTGTGATGAGGGTGACCAAGGTTATGTGAATGATGTTTAGTGACCATAGTGTTTGTTACAATGTATATGATGTTAATAAGAAGAATAAAAGGGAATCGGTATAAATAGAAGGTTAAGAAGACATTGATTAGCTATCCAAGTTTGGATAGCTAATGGTATCGATGAGGTTCCATTGGTACCGACATTTCAGATGACAGTAATTAGCTATCTGGGTTTGGATAGCTAATGGTATCGATGGGGTTCCATTGGTGCCAGCATTCCTTAAATTGATTAGTCAATCCCGAGTAATTGGGTGACTAATGATGTTAGTAAAGATTTCTAACATCGGCATGGTTACTCCTGGTTAAGGGGAAAAAATAAGTTGAATAATTATTCTAGGTCGTGAATAGTTAATGATATCAACGGGTCCTATTGGTATCGACAACCATTTCTGGTGTGATTAGCTACTCCAAGTAAGGAGGCTAATGATGAAAAGGGTTCTTGACATTGACAACTTTGATGGTATACCAGATGTGAATAAGAATTGATTAACTATTTTGGGGTATAAATAATTAATGATATCAATTGGTTGTATTGATATCGACACTTAAATGGAATTGATTAGTCTAACCCGATATTGGGAGACTAATGATACTAATGAGATTCAATAGTATCGGCAATTACCTTTCAAAAAATGAAAGAGAAAACATTGATTAGTTATTCCAAAAGAATGAGATAAGCTAATGATACCAAGAGAGGAATATCTTGGTATCAAGTGAGAATTGATTCATAAGAAGATGATGTTCGAAACTATTGAGTTGTATTGAGATTTCCAAGATGAAATTATTTTCAACAAATGGGATAGGATATTAGATGAATATTGGTAATAGATGGAAAATGTATGTTGTAAAAGTGGTCTATGCCTAATTTTATTTATCAAAAGAAATTCTATATAAATCATTACATGTCATTGTTATTGTTTGTTACTACCTTTTTATATTTATATCTACATGTTAATTTTTATTTCCAGGTTCATTAGGGTCGCGTCAAGAGTTATCTTAGTTTAGTTACCTTTTTGCTTTCGGCCATGTAATGATTTGTAAATTAAGAGACTTATCTCCTAAAACTTGAAATGTAATATTAACCCGTACATTTGGATGTATGACTTTAATCTAATGTTTATAATTCTATGTGCCTATTTAACCATGCATGTTTATAGTTGTAATCAAATCCTTCACTTGAATAACATTTTATGATGTTATTATGCAAGATATAGTTTATATGATGTAACAATTGAATTATACATTGTTATTTTGTGAACTTGAATTGTATAATGTTATTGAATAAGATGTGTTGTGTTGGTGATGATGAGTTGAGTTAAGATCTAGGATGATTGGATCAGATTGTGAAATGAAATTGGAAGTGTAATATGAATTTGTCGATAACTTGGGACCTCCTCATATAGAGGAGACTCTACTAAAATTTTGGTAGAAATTTCGGTGGAACTTGTATATAAAAATAACAATGATGAAAAAAAATCACGGTTGTTACACCTTCTCTTTACGCAACCAGTCCCCATGCCAGATCTCTATGACCAGTTAGGGTTCTTAGTGATCAAAATACTAAGTGGCAACTCTCATTCCCTTTTTCCACTAATAAAGGACAAGAATTCCTTGTCTTTTCCATTTCCCAACTCGAGAGGATGTTAGCTGTGATATCACACACGTGTGACAACCACTCTCGTGAGCCACCAGGAATCTCCATTGTGTATATAACAACCAACCACATAACTCAGGAAGCTCTGACTAGTACTAGCAATTTCAAACTAACCACTTACCCTCTCCCATGGTGACTGTAGCACTTATAAGCAGCAGAGAGAAGAACTAAAGAGAAAGAGGAATTACAATAGAAATAGAACAAAGTAGAAATTTCAACTCAGCCGATCTTCTTTCTCTGGTAGCCGTGAGCCTCACCATTGGGGTTAGCAGGAAGAGGAAGGACTGATCTACCATACTGAGGTCCTCACACGATTTGAGGTCTCGTCGGCATGACGCACCAACAATGGCAGTTCTCTTCTAGGGCGTGCAACAGACACAATGCCATTGATCAACCTACTTCCATCAAATTCCAAACATCTCTAGGCATTCTCAAAGGTGAAATATTAATGTTAAGATTGAAATTTGTTAATGTTGTTTGGTTTTATGAACATAATTTTGAGGTGATGAGAAAGTTGTTTGATTTGGAGTTTTGTTATAAATATAATATGATATAAGTATCATGTGAAAATAATAAATGAGCATTATTGATTTCGATTGTTTGATTAAAAAATAATTGACAAGTATGAATTGTGGTTTTGAAGATATGATAGACAACATGTACATTTTTTTATAAAAGAAATGTTGATTAGAAATTGTTTGTTAATAGGCTATGTCCATATAAGAAATTAAAAACATGCAAAATGTGTGAGATATTTGTTTTTGGAAGTTAATTGGATGAATATTATAAGATGGTTGAATATAACCATAAAATTTAAAATTTTTTAGATCATTGTGAAAATTCTTGCAATGAATATATATGGACCACTTATTTTTATAAAAATAACGATTGATTAATTAACCCAAGATTGTATGGTCTAACCTTAGGCTTTGTCTTTCAGGTGTTGATTAATAAAGAAAAATAAAAAATAAAAATAAAATTGTCCTTGTATTAATTGTTTCTATCAATTGATTAATTAATCCAAAATGAAATGGTCTTATACTAGGTCCTGTTTTTTTGGATTTTGGTTATCGAGTAACAAGATCAATTAATATTTGATCGATGAATTAACTATTTCTATTAATTACTAATTGACCCATGATGATATGATCTAATATTGGGTTATGTTCTTCTAGTGTCGATAAGTGAATAATAGCACCAATTAATACATGATCTCTAGGATATTAACCAATAAAATTAAGTAGCCCAAGATGGAATGGTCTAATAGCGGGCCTTGTTCTTTGATTGCTACATAATGAATAATATGAATTTTTCAACCCGCAATAAGCCTCATATATAGGTGTGCTCATCATTTCCAAATAACTGAGGATAGAAAGGTACAATAGTAAAACTTGTCCTTTAAATGTTTTCTAATAGATAATAAGAACTATACATCGAATAACATACATACTAGTTTAGGTGAACCACAAAAAAAAAACACATTTATCATTAAAAACAAATAACAATGCAGTTTACCTTGAATAGGATGTATAGGGTTATGTCTATATTACCTAATACATAACCAACCCCTTACATAGAACCTTTAAAGATCAGTTAGGGTTTCTAGTTACCATAAATCTAGGTGACGACTTTTTTTCACATAGCTCGCCTCAATGTTCACATGCAACATAAGTTTGACCAAGTGAACCGAGTTACAAGTTGACCCTTTAAGTCACTCGAGTTTGACTGGATCATTGTCCACTTCTGTTCAGAAGAAAATCAAACCAAAACAAGGTTTTGGGTCAACGAATCACGAACACATCCTGTTGGACTAGACCAAATTTAATGACTATGACTTACATAACTTCTCGTAGAAATTGCACTTGGATCTAAGTTTTTTAAGGTAAAAAAATATTATAAAAATAGCACAATTAATTAGTTGCATTGTTAGGAACGATTCAACCATATAAATTACGTTGTTCTCAACAATACAATTCAGTATGCTACACTGTTAAGAATATCGTAAACCTTGTCATAATCTATTTTTTGGTTATTCCTCAAATTCATTTTTTCTCTTTCAAAAAATAAAAACAAAATATTCAAAAAAACCAAAAAAATAATAATAGTGAGAAGAGACTGCTAGAGCGCCCAGAAAATAGCTATAAATTGGTTGAGAAGGCTCAAAAAATTCAAAGATTAAAATTTGACAGTATATTTTATAGATGAAGTGCCCTGTTGACAAAGAAAAATTCAATTTGAGGAAAAAAGTCCAAAATCAGATGTTTATGGACTCAATTAAATTTTATTGGAGGTTTAATTGAATTTATATAGGGTTTGATTATAAGAAAAAATTATTTTTAAGCCAATTTAAGCTTTAATTGGAGGAAATTAAGGTTATGGGTCAAAGTACAATTTTTTAGAGTTGATTTGGTCAAATCAGGTTTGATGGTCAATTAGAAACTTGATTGAAGAAATCCAAAACCAAGGACCAAATTGAAAAAGACGTGTAAATAAAGGAACTGGAATTGACCAAATCAGGGGTCAAATTAAAGAAATTGGAAGTTTATTGATCAATTAAGGATCAAATTGCATAAATCCAAAACCAAGGACCAAAGGAAAAATGCGTCGAAATCTGGGGTTTAAATTGAAGTTCTTCATGGGTAAAATTGAACAAAATTAAAAGTTTAAAGCCAATTAGGGGTGTTGATAGAGAATTAATCACAAATTGAAGGACTAAATCATAAGATACTATTCACCTTCTTCTCCAGCGAGGCTGGTTGGGTGGCCACATTCCCAAGGCATTTGGCGCCTCGTTTCTTCACCAAATTGGATGCAACGTACAAGAAAACAATCCTGTGATACCTGACTACACGCTAGTCTAAGCCGTTCGGGTTGATCGAGGCTGTAGAGGCGGTGGCACCGCCCCAAAGTGGCCAACCCGACCAGCCATTTTTCCTGCAAAACTGACAGTTCATCATTGCTACTTTGAGCCAATGGTTGGGATGCTTTTGGGTCGAACCAAGGGCTGAGATTTTGTACTAGAAGAGAAAAAGTGTCCCTATTCCACCGCCTATAAATAGATTTTATCTTCATGCTCAGGGGGTGGAGAAATATGGGTCCGACCCAATCATAAATTTTTTTAAAAAAATATTTTGAATTTTTATACTGTAAAGATACAAATGCAGTATTAAAATAGATGGTTTTCATCATAACATTGCAAAAAAATTTATAAAACAACAAAATATTTTGTTTTCATGCATACAGCCAATTCTCTCCAAGATAAAAAAAAAAATTATATCATTTTTTCTTATACAAAAAAAAACATAAAAATTTAAAATATGTTTTAGCATGCATTTTGACTTTAATAACAAATTTATTAGAGCCATGAGAACTAGGCCAATATTTTAATATCCGGGATTACGAATTTATACGTAAAACGTACTCCCGATATTAAAAAGGTAGTTTTTTATTTGACGTTAGCACAATTAGGTTTTACCCGATAAGATAAGGACCTCATTACCAAAGAGGACTTTTCTTGAGCCATAGATAGACCAAAAATTAGAGAACACAACAAGACCTTAGTTTTTATCAAACAATAAAACAATGCTGCTTACCTTAGGTAGGACGTATTTAGGTACTAATACCTTCCCTTTACGCATCCAGTCCCCGTATTCGATCTCTAAGACCAGTTAGGGTTCCTGGTGACCAAAATACTAGATGGCGACTCCCATTCCATTTTTTCCACTGATAAAAGACAAGAATTCCTTGTCTCCCCATATTTGCCAAGATAGACACTCCACACCTGATGATGAGGGTGGTGGGCGATCGCCACGACGCCGCACATGTGCGACAAACCTATTGAAATATATATTTTTATTTTAATTTAGAATTTTAAATATTTTTTTTTGGCTACAAATCAAAATAACTAATTTATTGATGTCATATTATTCTCAATAATTATGATAATTATCAATGAAAATGATTGGTTATAATCAATTTATATTTCAATAGGATTCCTTAACTTATGAATTAATAATTAAGATAATTATCAATGAAAATGATCAGTTGTAGTAATTTTAAATTTCAACAAGATTTCTTAATATATATGTTAGTTGTAGTGAAATTAAATTTTCTTTAACTTTATAGGTTAATTAATAATTATCAATGAAAATAATTAGTTGTAGTCGATATAAATTTTCTTAACTTGGTTAATTAATAATTATCATAATTATCACACCATGACAAATGCGAGACTCTTCAAAATTGAAGGAAAAAAATAATAATGAAGTCACCACCTAGTAATAAAAAAAAACTAGAAATCCTAAAATAGACATCGGTCAGTAGGTATTGAGTTAGTTATACCTCAGGGAAGATCGATGTCACCCTTACCGCATCCTTTCAAACGAAAGGTTACCTCCACAATGTTTTTTTCTAAATTTATTCTATGCATACTATTAATTATCTAAATCTATTCCTATTTTTGTTTGTGATTTATATTAATAAAAAATTAATGTTGGTCCTTAAGAAAAGAAGACTCGTCGATAAGGGAAAATCTTGACGTTAATCCCTAAAAATAGATAATTTCATCGATTTGGAAAAAAATATTAATGTTAATCTCTACTTTATGTTTTTTAAAATACGTCCACACACAAAACCCTTCATACTGAAAAACTAAACATATAAGAAAAATCAAACATCCACATTAAAATTTCATAACTGAGGGCATCATACCCCACAGTTGTCACACCACAGTGTAAATCTCAATACTTTAAATATCGCAAACATTCACATTAATACATAATTAGTCTCAATCAATAAGCATTTCATCATAATGTCTAACAACATAATAAAAAATTATTCAAAAAATTAATTTAGGCCTCAACAACCTTTTAGAGTGGCTAAAGTTAATCAAAACGATTGGAATTGGGTGAAGAAGCTATTAGATTATTGAGGGCAATATTGGCATATGACAACCACGTGCTAGTGTGTGATAACAATTATTGGTGGTATCTGGTCCCATGCGCCAATGATGGTCACAGAGGTGGTTAGTTGGATCAGGTCTGCCACTATATTCTTTTATCTTCCACATTGGTGGTGTAGTCCACCACTCTTTGACGAGGGAGATTGAGCCACTTGAACATTTAATTTCTCTCTCTTGTTTTCCTTCTCTCCCCACCTCTATTTTCACTGTTACTACCTTGCTACTACTAGTTAAGAAGCTATTGTAATGATGTTGGAAAGAGATTACAGCATTGATAGTGGTGTTTTGTTTTGGTAAGTGAGATTGATGGTGTTATCTATTTTTGGGTCTCTAGATAAAAAGGAGAAAAAAGAAAAAAATCAAGAAAAAAATTGTTGGAAGAAAACTAAAAAAAATATAGCAATAAGAAAAAGACACGGGGGCGCCCAAAAATGGCCAAAGATTGGTTAAGGAAGTTCAAAAATACAAAGATTGAAATTTGATAGTATATTATTGATTGATGAAGGTCATATTGACAAAGAAAATTGAATTTGAGGAAGAAAAGTCTAAAATCAGATGTTTAAGGACTCAATTAGATTTTGTTGAAAGATTAATTGAGTTTACGAAGGTGATTGCAAGAAAAATTAATTTTTAAGTTAATTTTGGCTTTAATTGGAAGAAATTAAAGTTTGAGAGTCGAATTATAATTTTGAGGTGTTAATTTGATCAAATCAGGGGTTTAATTGCATAAATATTGAAGTTTGATGGGCAATTAGAGACTTGATTGAAGAAATCCAAAACCAAGGACCAAACTGGAAAAGGTGCATGAATATAAGGCCTGAAATTGACTAAATCAGGGGTTAAATTAAAGAAATTGAAAGTTTTTTAATCAATTGAGGGTCAAAATGCACAAATTCAATACTAAGGACTAAAGAGAAAATGATGGCCAACATCAGAGGTGACCTTTGAATTTGGCAAGGATGCAATTGTATTAATTCTTAAAATCAAAATTACAATTGAGGACTTGATGAATAAATAAAAAGCTAAAGACTAATTTGGAAATTGATATGTTTTGGCGCTATTTTCATTTAAATGAAACGACACATTTTGTACAAAATAACGTTGTTTCATTCACTATTCATATATATATAAAAAAAGAAGCTTGTTTTGAACTGCATTGTGCATCTTCTTCTTCCATTGACGTGCAAAGGCAGGGGAAAGTTTTTCTTCCCCTTATTTGCAGTGTCTCTCCTCCCGCTATTCCAAAAACCCTGACATAACCCACACCCACTCATGATCTACCACCATGATAAAAGGGCAGGGAAGACAAGCCCTGCAGGCAACTCTAGGGTGATTGCACAGAGGCCGCCCCAGCCACCCTACCCCGTCACCATGACCAGACAAGGGTAGGGTTGCTCTCGCTCCCCTACCACGAGGTGATGAGGGAGAAAAAAAAGGGGGATGACGAGAACAAAAGAAGAAGAAGGAATGGGAAAAAATAGAAAGTAGGAGAGGGAAGGAAAAAAATGAAATAGGAAAAAATAGAGAATAGAGTTTGTTGGGCCGAAATCGGCCCAACCCTATTTTGGGCCGATATTGGCCCAAGTTTGTTGGGTCAACCTCGGACCAGTTTGTTTGAGCCAAATCTCAGCTCAACCAGGGTGGGTTCAGCTCACATCATTGGGCTGGGCCCAACCCAATATAATTTTATAATATAATATTAATATTATATATTATTCAAAAAAACAAAATGTTCCAAGAATTTTCAAAAAAACTTTTCAAAATATTTGTGATTTTTTCGTGTATTTTTCTATCAATTTTAATTAATATTGGTTTATATTTTTATATTGTAAAAATACAAATTTGGTATTAAAATACACAGTTTTCTCCGTGTGTGTGTGTATTTGAAAAACAAAACAAATGCTTTGTTTTCATGCATACGACCAAGTCTCTCAAAATATAAAAAAATATTTCATATCGTATTTTCATGCAAATAATTTTTTTAAAAAAAACATGTTAGCATGCATTTTGAGCTTTAATAACTAGTTTATTAAAGCCGTGAGAACTAGATCCATGTTTCAAAAATATAAAAAAAAAATATTTTGTGTTTCTTTTAGTTTCTGAGATTACAAACTTTTATATATAGACATTAGAACAATTAGGTTTTTACCAATATTAAAAATATAGTTCTTTTATATATAGATTTTAGAACGGTTAGGTTTTTACCCGATAAGATTAGGATCTCTTTACTGAGGAGATCTTTTCTTAAACCTTAGACAAACCAACAATTAGAAAACACAACAATACTCTAGTTATATCAGACAATCGAACAATGCATCTTACCTTTGGTAAGGAGTATTAGAGGTGTTAATACCTTCCGTTTACGCAACCAGTCTTTGTGCCCAATCTCTAAGACCAGTTAGGGTTTATAGTGATCAAAATACTAGATGACGACTCTCATTCCATCTTTCCACTAATAAAGGACAAAAATTCCTTATCCTGTCCATTTCCCCACACCACATGCCAATATGGAATTTCAGGAGGATGTTCGTGCGAAGTTGCATCATGTACGACAATTGAGAAAAGGGATGGTTGGATTTTGGTCTCCACTTGAGTTGTTTTGGTTGTGATATTGGTGATCGATGTTGCTGTTATCATTATTAGTGTATGTCATTGGAAGATGTTATCAGTGGACAGTGAATTAAGTGTTCCACTATTAATAACAAATATTGAAATTAATTCAATTAAACATAATTAACGAACAATATAATTAAATTGCATAAAGTAAAGTGAAAAAGGATAGGAATTGTAAACTCAGTTTTTAACATGGTTTTGGCAAGTCTATATCCACACCTCAAGCACCTAAATTGGTCTTGTGTATTTTGTTCTTTCACTAGTCCAAGTTGAAGATTACAATTGTCACTTGATGAATCCACACCAAGATTTTACACCACTTGAAGATATTTTTCTTATGACAGTTTGAACCTGCTGAATCTTGAACCAATATTAATCCTATATATATAGAGTAAAGTGTTTGAGTTCATTTTAATTATGCCATTAAACTAAAATATAAATATTTATATCATTACTGAAATGAACAATTAATTCTTAGATTCTCATTTGATCTTTATTTGCTTTGGCGGCTAGGTTTTAGAGAAGAAGGAAGACTTTTTTTTTTCTACACTCTCACTCCATTTTTTTTCTTTCTCTATCTTAAATTTTTCTTCAAGGGTTGCCAGGGTTTCTTACCCACTTTTTGTTTTCCCTCTAATTTTTCTATAGAGGCTAGAGTTTTTTTTTACATCTCCCCCTTTTTCTTACCTTGCCTTTCTATTTATAGGCAATGGGGGAGGTTCTAGAATCTTTATAGGTAGAACAATCATATCCTTTGATTTTTTTCGGTACATTTGACCCTTCATCATTGTTGTATATTTGGCACAACATGCTCGTGTTCTATAAAGCTCACACCAAATCTTAATCATAAAGAGTGGGAATGAGAGAGAGAAAAAAAAAGAACAAGAAGAAGAAAATGGGGCTGAAAAACTTCACTGCCATTTTTCAAAATCAGACGACCCGTTTCCTTTCAAAGGGTAGCCAAAAAGTTCCCGTACACACCCATTAGCGAGCTTCTTCTCTTTACCAAAAAAAAAACTAAAAAAATTAGATCATCATTTTCAAACCACCTTCTAGCTAGAACTGGAAACAAAAAAACAATACAGACTCTCTCATCAGCGCTGTCTCTTTACGCCACCCTCGAGTTACTACTATCTTGCCCCACTTTGACTCAAGGAACCATAGCCGCTGCTTCCACAGTACCATTAACCTGAGGTGTTTATTACCGGAATCATAACACAAGGCAGGCCAGGAGCCCACTCACATCGTCCATGTGCATCTTCAGCGTGCTCGTTTTACACTCTTGCCTCTGACCTCTCTGGACTTAGCTTTATTCAAGCACTAGCCACTCAAAAAAAGAGTGAAGATGAGGTACGGGATATCCAGTGGAGCTGTCTCCATCATAATCACTCAAGGTATAAAGCTTCTACCTATTCTCATTTAGTTGTAATCTTTTACATGTGCATGCTACTGCAAAGGCAAGCTCCCTTTTTTCCTTTATGTGCTATGAAGTTAACATATAGTGTTGTAAGGTGTGTGGATCTTTTAAGTCCTAACCTGGTCACGGGTGTTCTTTCACTTGCTACGGGTACTGGAGGGGATGGGGTGTGATTTTTGCTTCAAACGCATATGGTCTTAAGAACTTGATTGCATGTCCTAAGGTCATGTTAAGAATGCTCTTACCCAAGGAAAAAGATGTTCATAAGTTTAGGGGTCATAGGTTTTCCTTCTTCTTTTTTTTGTGTCATTTGAAAATAAAAATGCATAGGACTGTCAGGGAGTTTTTCCATATCATGCTTGGGCTTTGGATGTATGTTTCCTTGACATGAGATGATGGCATGAACCAGGCATGGAAATCTCCAATGACTATCGTGCTGATTTTTATGTTCATAAGATCCAGTACTCTGGCTGTGCATAATTATTGGCCAAGCCGTAAATAAAATGATTTTTGGTTGAAGAAGAATCGGTATGTGCAAGGGTTTCTGGTTCATTTCTTTTTACTGTCCCATGGCTTTTCGTTAATGCTAGCACAGCTATATTTCTCTTTTCTAAAGTTAAGTAGGTTGATATATCTAGAAATAGGTTTATCACGGGTTTAAGAATATTAAAGAAAAAAAAAAAAAGAGCTTTCATGGGTCTTTAAGGCACAAAAACGCTCTTATGACAAATTTTAAGTTTTCTTTTTCACCAAGGACATGTGTGGTAAATATGACCAAACATATTTTTCATGGCCTTTATTTTCTTTTCTTAATTTTTTTTGTTTTGTCAAACATATCTTAGTCTAATTTTAATATTTTTCAAGTTTTGAAGAGCCATTTTGCAACTATTTTTTTGGTTTTCCACGTCATTTTTTACCCTTTTGTCATATTTAAAAACAAGTTTATTAAATCCACAAGGATTTGGCCTAAGTTTCAAAATTACTAAAAAAATTTATTTATTTATTTTAATACAATGAATTATGAGCTTATATCTAAAATGTATTCTCGATATTAAAAGGAACAAATATAAAAATATGTTTTGGCTCTAAAATGGCTAGACTTGACCCATAAAGCCATGGTTCTCTCTATTGGGATAGACCTTCTTTAACCAATAGATAAATCAATGATTAGAAAAAGAAAACAGTGCCTTAGTAATAATCAGAAAAATAAACAATAAAGCATATCTTAGGTATGATGTACTAGGGGTTATAATGTCCATCCTATACATAACTTGTCCCCTTATCTAGACTCTGAAAACTAGTTATGGTTTTCAATGACCAAAATATAAGATGACGACTCCAAGCATTTTTTATTTATAAAGGACAAGAAGTCCATGTTCTTTCCATACCACACCAAAGTCCTGATCTAGAAGAATGATCGCAATGATACCACATCCGTGCTACATTCAACATTGTACTTTCCATGACTTATCCTTTCTAATTTTCAATTACTTTGATCCAAATAATGTGTTACCCTCTCAACATTCTTTAAAGTCAACATGTACTTCTACTAATTGATCTAAATATGAATGTGATGCGATGTAAATAAGTATACAAGATTAAACATATGGAAGATGGGACTTTTGAGCAATACAAAACATGTTTGGTGGCCAAAGGCTATTATCAACAAAAAAGGGTTTGATTTTCAAGAGACATTTAGTGTAGTGAGGAAGCCTTGCACTATTTAGACAATGCTCGATATTGGTGATACTTGAGGTTGGTCGGCTTATTAGAGGGATTTCTTGATTTAGATGTGTTTATAACCCAAGCCGGGTTGTTAAAATCGCGAGTTACGAGTCAACATGTATCTAACGTGTTAAATCGGACTAAAAACTCTAAACCAGTAAAATCAGACTTGTGCAAAATCAGTAAAATCGGTAAACTCAGTCTGATTTTATGAGTTTACTAAATTTGTGATATGAATCAAGTCAGGTTCAAATTTGGCCTTAAAATGTCTGCTGACTAGTTTTGCAAGATTGAACTTATCTTTCAAACTGTTTATTGGATAAAACTGACATTTTACAGGAAAATATTAGATACATAAACATATATTATGGTAAATTGTCAGGTCAAATAGAGTTAGGAAACATAATATTTCAGAGGGTCAAAGTTAGTAAACTAATATTGTCAAATATGTCAAACAAGTCCTTCGTGTACTGTTTGGGACATATCCAGAGCTACCGGTGGAATTTTGCTTCAATTAAAGTTGGGATAGAAACTAGACATCTGAAATTTTCTAACTATATACGTAGGCCTAATAATTCATCCAAACGAGAGAGAATGACATGTTTGAAATCAGGACTCAAATCTACCAAGAATATACAAAAATAGAAGATTCAGGTTACATGGAGGAATTTTAACATGAAAACTTTTTTATTATTCTATTTAATTTTAAATAATTATTTTTAATTTTAATTTTTTTAACGCATTAGACATTGTTTAGGAGTTTGTTTTATTATTGAATTTATGTTAGTTAATTACTAATTTAAACTTATTAGCTTGCAACCTAAAAGAGGTCTATCAAGACTTATTGTGATGGGAACAACCAGGTTGTCACTAGGTTTATGTGTGCTTCCTACCTTTCAGTGATTCCCCTGTATTGAAAAATTTTATTCTGTGACTTTTTATTTCTCCATGTCATTAATTTATTGATTCATACTATCTATATCTCTCATTTTATTTAGATCGCTCATTGATTATAATATTGTTGACTCATTTTATCAGATTTTAATGTAATTTAATTTCTTGACTAGAATTATAAATATATAATTAGTTAAAAAAAATTATTTATGATTTTACGATATTAGTTTATATTATATTTTTCGTCTCTTTGACAACCTTGAATCCAGGCTCTTGTCTTTATTAATCCACAATCCCCAAACCATATTTGCAAACTAAAACATTTTTTTTTATGGTTTAAAACAAGCACCTCGTGCATGCTTTGATTGTTTAGTGAATTCTTAGTTTCTCAAAGGATTTTATATTCATAAATTTTTAAGTCAACCCAGATTATATTATCGTGATAACTAAAATAAAATGAGCTAAATTTAGTTATAAAATGAGCATCACATGCTTAGATTTAAATTGCATAGAAAGATTAGCACCTGATGACAAGTTAACTCGGGAAACAAAGGTAAAAACAATGTTTTGAGATTGAATTCGACACTAGGTCTACTTAGTAGTTAGTACATATAAGTTGAAGGATTGCTACCTTGACCAATGAACTGAAAATATCGTTAATTTATAATGAATGGCATACAGTTTTACCATATCAACAGCATGAAAATTGATAATCGATCCTTTGGGATATGTCAATCCCAAATCTATTATTCCATTTATTTATTAATTATCATAAAAACATTTATTGAATGTGTTGTCCTCCAACTCTTTCCATAAAAAGAAACAGTTGTGAACCACCACATTTGATCATGGACAAAAGGTAATCAAATAGTTGCCTCCACTAGGACAAGTAAACGTGCTCGATTTATCATCATAAGCATAACTATAAGCTTGAGGACACTGCTGCTTGAAAGTCATCGAATATTGGGTAGGAGGACATGTGTCAGCTGTATTATACTCTCCTGTGCAGCAGTACTGCGGCTGGTTAAATGCCAAACACGCACTCTTGCAGGCAATCACAGTCCCATCTGAACCTGTCACTGCTAAACTAGGATCACAAACAGCATTCACATTAGCTGCACAGCTTGTAGAAGGGCAGCCAGTAGAACCTCCTTGCGGGGTTACCGAAATTGGGATGTTAAAGCCATCAACAAGGCTTATATCGTAATAATCTTTCCCACCATCACCGCTTAGAGTAAATTCCGCCAAGGATGCTGGTGGGATCGCACCGGCTCCATTGCATTCTATGACGCCAGAGGCACAGTCAGCAGTAGCACAAACAAACTTTCCCGAGGCATCTGTAGAGCATTGCGTTCTGGCCCACAAGCGGCCAGACCAATTGACAGGGACACTCAGCGAAGATGAAGCACCCGTTGCCAATGTGAAGCCAGTTGAAGATAAAGACGGACTGCCAGCAGCCGTTAGAGTTCCTGGCCAGACTGTGTATGGACAGTTGTTTGTGAAGTCGAAAGTCACAGATTGAGCTCCTGCATGCGTGCAGGATTTATTTTTGTTAATATCAATAATTAAATCTTGGTCGATTCAAAGATAACATAATTCAATATTTAAAGTCTTGTATTAATTCACTTATTTTCTTTTAAAAATATAACATAACCCAGGTTTGTTTTTTAATATATTTTTTTCTTTCTTGTTTTTTATCTAGAAACTCTCCCTCTTGCATAAGTTTATTGGATTCACGAAATCCATTGAATAATGAAAAGTAATTAATATTGCATATGCAAACAGAAAATATATATGTAAGAGCAAGCAGAATAATCAAAGTGAATAATATGCATAATAGAGTTTTGCATGCAAGAATCTAATATATGTAATGTTGTAAAAGTACTTGCCATAGAGGAAGATGACGAGGGTGAAGGTAATTATAGCGATGGGCATACGACTCCCCATTGCCGAGATGCGTCGAATTAATTAAGACCTTTTCAGTATCTTTCAAGAGATTTGAGGTAAGCAAGAAACACTCTATATTTTAAAAATATTATGAAATGAGCAGACTTAATAAATAGTGTTAAATTTGCAGACTAGTAAACAGAATTAGAGGAACGTCTTGCTTCTCACGTCAAATGAAAGCAACACCCAATTGAATATTGAATGTAACTCTGGTCCAGCAGACGAGCCGTGATGAATGTGACACTCTTCAAAATTATCACACCGTGATTAATGCGAGATTCTTCAAAATTAATGAAAAAAAATTACCACATATTAATTAAAAAATTTAGAATTCAAAAATAGAGAATGGTTAGAGATCTAGGCATTAAGCTAGTTAAGTCTAAGAAAATTCGATATCACCCTTATCATATCCTTTGAAATAAAAAGTTACCTCCACAATGCATTTAAGAAAAATTATTCCATGCCTTAATTATCTAAATTTATTTCTAATTTTTTTCATGATTTATTTTAATAAAAAATTGGCAATTCAAAATTGGCTATTAAGCTAAAATATAAAGATTTACATAATCACTGAAATGAACAATTAATTCTTAGTCTTCACTTGTTTTGCGTCTTGGATATCTTCATTGATTTTTTTATGACATCCTTCATGCTTGTTGATGTCAAAAATTATTTTTGGGTTATTCCTCACCATTTTTTTTATCTTATTCCTTTTCAAAATAAAAATAAAATAATAAAAGTAAGGAGACTAGCGATGTGAAAAATGTTGGCTAAGGAAGGATTTTAAATATAAAAAAATTAAAGTTTTGGAGTCAATTAAGGGCTGCATTAATGAAATTTTTAGCCAAGGACCATTTTGAAAAAGACAATTAGGGACTTGAATGAAGAAATCCAAAACCAAGGAGCAAACTGGAAAAGGCGCATGAATATAGGGGTTGAAATTGACCGAATCAGAGACCACATTGAAGAAATTGGAAGTTTGTTGATCAATTGAAGGTCAAAATGCATAAATTCAAAACCAAGGATCAAAGTGAAAAAGGCAACCAACTTCTGGGCTAACATTTGAAATTGAAAGAGATGCAATTGAATTAATTCTTAAAATCAAAATTTAAATTGATGACTTAATTGAATAAATAAAAAATTGAGAAATGATTTGAAAAAAGGACTTCTTAGGTGCCATTTTCATTTAAATGAAATGATGCGTTTTGTACAAAATGACGTCGTTTCATGTATTGTTATTCCAAAAAAGAAAACAAAAAAGCAAAGCTCAAAACGGTGTCATTTTGGATGGCACTGTACATCTTCTACTTCCCCCAGACGTGTTGTAGGCAGGGGAAAAAGGTTTTTTTCCCCCTCCTTTGCAGCACCTTTCTCTGTCTCTCTCTCTCTCTCTCCCTCTCCCACTTGCCAAAAAACCCTGACACGACCCACACCCCTTCATGCCCTACCACCATAATGAAAGGGGCAGAGGGGACAAGCCTTACAGGCCAACTCTAGGGTGGCTACATAGTGGCCGCCCTAGCTATACTATCCCTTCGCCATGACTAGACAGGAGTAGGGCACCCCCCCCTTTATAAATACCATCCTTACTAGGAGGTTGCGGGGCAAAAAAAAAGAAAGAAAGAAAACAAAAGGATAAAGGAAAAAGGAACGAAACAAAAAAGAAAAGGAAAGAAAGAAAAACAAGGGAAAACAAAGGAAAGAAAGGGAAGAAAAAGAAAAAGAAAAAAAGAATAGTTTGTAACAACCATCTTCCACATGCTCCGTCTCATCCACGATGACATTTGACAATGAATGTCAAATTATAAAATTATAATTTATTTATATTTATAAAAAAATCAATTATAAAATTGGGTCTATCACCTAAAGTGCACGGAGACCGTCCATGCACTGACCTATACTCATCCAAAAATTGAATATTGAATGTAACTCTGGTCCAGCAGACGAGCTGTGATAAATGTGATACTCTTTAAAATTATCACACCGTGATGAATGCGAGATTCTTCAAAATTAAAGAAAAAAAAAGTCACCACCTATTAATTAAAAAATTTAGAATTCAAAAATAGATATTGGTTAGAGATTTAGGCATTGAGCTAGTTAAGTTTAAGAAAGATCGATATCACCCTTATCATATCCTTTGAAATGAAAAGTTACCTCCAAAATACATTTAAGAAAAATTATTCGGTGGATAATATTAATTATCTAAATTTATTTCTAATTTTTTTCATGATTTATTTTAATAAAAAAATTGGCAATTCAAAATTTATTTCGCATACAGATTATTAAATAAATCAAGAATTATATGTGCTAATAAACATGAAAGAAACCCGTTAATGATAAGTAAAGACTAAACTAGAAAAATCAAGAAATAAATATAAATCAAAATATTTGATATCGCAACACGGAGCATGTACCTAGTTGTGTTTAATAATTTTTTTATTTGAATAAATTTTGTATTAATAAAATGATTATCCGTGCCAATAAAACGATGTCTACCCAATACATTTTTTTTGTATTTCAAAATATTATGAAATGAGCATCACATGTTTATATTTATTTCATTAATTAAATTATATTAATGAAAAAATATCTATAAAAAAATAAATTAAAAAAAAACAACACATAAAAATACTTGAGATATCCCAAGTCATTTTCAAAATTAGTGAAAAATCATATAGAAAAAACAAAAAAAAAATTGCTGGAGGATGATATTGTAAAAAAATATTCAAATTAAAAAATTATCTCAAATAAAAAAATACCAATTAAAAGAACAAGGACAAAATTTGAAAGATGAAAAAACCGAAGGGGAATGAAATTGTCAAAGAATTCCAATTTTATAAATTATTCCAAACAAAACAAACAATAATCAAAAGAACATGGACCAATTAATCTGAAGGAATAACAAATTGAAGGCGTGCTTTGAAATTTTGAAGGGGCACATGCGAAAATCAAGGAGAGAGTGGGAAGAAAAAGAAAAAGAAAAGCTTTTCGGCACCAAACCGAACAACTATCTGCCACACATGCTGCCTCATCCACGACAGCCTTTGGTCAACGAATGACCGACCCTACACTTACGAACACTCATCAACCGTTTTTTTAATATTATTTATATTTATTAAATTATAAAAAAAAACCCAACGAAATATACAAATGCCCTTGGTTTGAACCACAAGTGACTAACTAGATATATTAATGAGAAAGCAGAATAGTAAACAAGCAATTAGAGGAACGCCTTGCTTCTCACGTCAAATGAAAGCAACACCCAATTGACTAACGAAAGCACTAATATCCCAATTAATGAGAAAGCAGACTAGTAAACAGCCTATTAGAGGAATTGAAACTATATATCCCAATTAATGAGAAAGCAGACTTGTAAACAGCCTATTAGAGGAATTGAATGAATGCAATTGAATGCAAGAAGAGGGCCAGACTAGTAAACAGCCAACAGTGGCAGTTCTCCTCCAGCACATAGTTATTAAACCCGGCCTGGGGGTTGACCCAGCCAAGGAGCCGGGTCCCGGGTTTCATGGGTCGACCTGGGTCAACTCGGGTCAACCTGAAAAATTAAAAAAATTAAAGTTTTAATATTTTATATAAAAAAAATTAAGAAAAAATCCATGTAAATATAGGTTATACATATTGTAAATAATGAAGTTTAAAAGAATATTTTAATAAGTTTTTTATCTCACATTAAAAAGATATTATGTTAAGTTTTTAAATTGAAGTATTTAAACCAAAAACATTTTTTATCCCACATTGAAAAAACATAATGTTTTTCTTGGAAACATAGAGTTTATATACTAATGGGTTTCAAATCCCACATTTGAAAAAAGAAAAAAAAAACAATGGGTCTTGGTCGGTTCTCACCCGGGTCGCCCAGGTCATGGGTTGACCCATCGGGTTTGATCGGGTCGTTGCACTGACTGGTCTTTTGACAAACCCGGACCGGTCCAGCCCCCTGATCGGCCGAGTCCTGGGTCAACCCGCCGGGTCAATCCGGGTTTAATAACACTGCTCCAGCATGTGAAACCGAGCCATGAGAAATGCGACACACTTCCAAATTATCCCTAAAAAATCTGGCATTAATCTCTAAAAATATATGATTTCACCGATTCAGGAAAAATTCGACATTAGTCCCTAAAATAGATAATTTCATCAATTTTTGAAAAATATGATATTAATTCTTAAAAATAGGAGATTTTATTGATTTAGAAAAAAAAAATTAACATTAATCCCTAAAACTAGGAGATATTTTTCTCGAGATATATGTGTATATATATATATATAGAACATTTATATATTTTTTAATCCAATATAATATATACATATCTCAATATTGATATAACACACACACACATATACATGTATAGTATTATTCATTTTATCATTTAATACATGTATACATATTTCAAATATATCTATTACATTTTATTTTTTGTTGAATATTAAAGAACATTAGAACAATGGTTACCAAGATAGATATACTCGAAATCCAATGAATAAAGTATGAATATCTGAATTTTTTACTTGATGAATAATAGGTAGGGTTTGGATATAAAACAACCTAACATATGGATATCCATTGGGATTATACATAATTTCAATATATAAAATCAATGCATTAATTTATTTATTTTTCTTTTATAAAGATAAAATGATGATAAGTGCAAAATATACATATGTTTTTATTCCTTTTACATTATTCTTTTAATGTGTTTTAATCTTATTTGAGCTCATTGAAAGTAATTTTATGAGTTTGGCATGCCTAAGAGACTTGGTGAATTAATTGTTAAAAGATAAAATTTTTTTGTATTTTATGTTTTGAACCTTGGTAATTCTGACATCTTTTTCACCATGTTGGAGTTATAGAATAGGAACATGGCTTAATCAAAGTTGAACTACACATATCCAACTTTCAAAGAAGGTATTATGGGAAGAAATCCGATCTTATTTGAACCTCTAATCAGACCTACAAAATCGATATTCAAATGGGTATATCTTGAGTTTCAGATATCGCAATCAGGCGATTCAAAAGCCTAAATTCATCTACACATCCAGGGATACAACTTTTATGAAGGACTCCAGATCTAATAAAATCATTTTCAAGATGAAAATCCTGATGCAAGCTAGATGACGAGTTTTGTCTTCTGATATGATGAGAAACTAACAAGATGGGATTCCTATCTTTTAAAGAAAATATGATGGGATTAGATAGATATTCTCTATAGCTTCTTACCTCCTAGTCTTTAGCCTTGATATCTTATTATGAAGGTTGCCTCTTAGGATTAAAAAAGGAGGAGATCAACATGACAAAGCATAGAGGAAAAACAAAGCATAGAGGAAAAAGCGTTCTTTGCCAAGAGTTCATCTTTGCTGCTGGAATTTTCAAAGACCATGAGCAACTAATTCTCAATTTTGGTTCAAGGAGCATAGAGACCTTCTCCATTATCAAGTTGTGAGAAATAACATTATAATTGTAATTGTTTCAGACTCAAGTACTTATTTTTCTTTTTCTTTTTTCAGAATTATGTTATTGATTTATGTTCAAGATAATTGAATTGTTTTGAGATGACATGTATGCTTTTTAGTTTCTTTCAATTCATAATAGTTGTTGAGGATTAGAGTTAGAAGCAAAAGAATTAATTTGATTGTTGCAACTCTCATCTTAATTATTTGGAAAAAATAAACTAAGTTAAATTGTCAAGTTTTTGAACGATTGTTTAGTATAAATCTTAATCAATTTCTTAAAGCTACTGTCGAATAAATGAGAATTGCTTTTCAATATTACAATTGTTTGATGGTAAGAAATTGATTAATTAGAAAGCTTTGTCTAATTAATTTACTGTTAGTCTCATCGATTCCTGTAGCTTTAAGGAATATTGAATTTATTTGCTTGATTTGAAAGAACATTTATTTTTATTTCGATGATCAATAAATTTATAGGAATGGATGTATGAACCTTTTGAACTGAGTTAATAACATATCGTTGGTAAACTGTGAACACTATACAGCATATCAATTACAAAGGGAATCACCAACGAAAACTTCCGTTGGTATTTTACAGAGAGCTCTGGAACTATTTACTTCCCAATTACACTGTTAATTACTGTTCTTTATAGACAAAATCACCGACGGATTGAAAAGTCATCAATGTTATTTTGTGATTTTCTAAAAAAATTAGGTTAAATTAAATATTATAGACGGAATCACCAATGGATTGAAAAGTCGTCGGTGATATTTGGCGGTTTCTGAAATTTTTTATTAAATTCAAAATTTAAATTAAATATTATAGATGGAATCACTGATAGAATGATTAAAAATATTAATATTTAATTATCCGTCAGTAAAACGCTCCAATAAAAAGCCTAGAATCCTTAATTTCACAACAAACCTATCTCCCTTCTTCTTAATTTCACAACAGACCTATCTCCCTTCTTCTTCTTCTTCTTCTTCTTCTTCTTCTTCTTCTCAACTCTTTCATTTCTCCTCCATGCTCAGGTATGTCTTCTTCTTCTTCTTTTTCTTCTCTCCTTTCCTCACCTCCTTCTTTTCTCCTCCATGCTCATATATGTCTTCTTCTCCTTTCTTTTTTTTTCTTCTCAGTTCTTTAAATTAGTATACTTTACGAATTTTTTTTTCTCTTCTTAGTTTCACTTGCAACTACATTAAGGTAAAAAACAATTTCTTTTTTTTGTGTGTTTTTTTCACTATATTTGTTTTTTATTTTATTTTTAATTGTTTTTGTTCTTAATAATTGTATGAATGTTGCTGTAGGATTTTTTTTTCATATGAGATCAATTGTAGTTGATTTATTTATAGGATTTTTAAATTTTTTCCTATGAATTTTTTTAATTGAATTTATTTTTTCTTCTTTATTTGTTGCAAATTTGTTTGAGTTGATTTTCTTCTTCTTTTTTCCAAGCATTTTGAGTACTATAGAGTGTTGATTAATATTAATTTAATTATTTTATAGTTTTCTAAAATAGATTTTTTTTTAATATTTTAAATAATTACCAACGGAATTACGTACGGTATTTTTCCGAGGGAATTATCGACGAAATGAAGCGGGTAAATTTTTTTGCTTGCTTTTTCCGTCAGTAAATCCATCGATAATAAATTTTTTTTATTACCAACGGACTTACCGACGGATAAAAAATTACTGCCGAAAGATTCACCGACGAAGCATTTCCGATGGTGATTTCGTTGGTAAATTAATTACCAACGGAATGGTAGTGCAAACCGTCAGTAAATCTAAAGATTGTGGTAGTGGGTCCCCTCTACTGCTGTTGTTGTCTTGCATTTAATTTATCTAGGTTGCTGGAGTTGGTGATGACGTTGCTGCTAATCTTGACTGCAACCAACGTTGGGGATGCAGCTCATAGTTGGAGGCAATGCTATTGATGGCTGAGGATGGAGTCCTGTTGTTGTCAACATGAAATAGCTTTGCTGTCGTATTTCTCATAAAAGGGAGCCAACCGTGAGGGATAGGGATGATGCAGTTGTTGTGGCACAGAGAAGAAGTTCCTGCTGGACTGGAAGGAAAGAGGAGACGAAGGCCTCTCCTGCAACACCGAACGAAAGCCTATATAGTGGCTAGTATAGTGTTCGCCGCCACCTCCTCTCTTTCTTTTTTATGTTTCTCTCTTTTAGGGTTTCTAATAATAACCTCTCTTTAAGTTTGAATTTGATTAAGAATCAAATCTGAAAACAAATAATTATCTTTATGTTGAAGATAAGAATAAAATGACAAAAATATATTGTAGTCTCTAATTTTCATATAAGCTGATAAATTAAATTTTTTATTAAAATATCTTTAATATTTTAATTTTACCTTTTAAACCATGTAAAATTAAATAAAAAACTAACATGTCAAAATTGAGTTACAAGAATTAATACCTCAAGTTTCTCCATCCCCACGTTTGGCATTGCTGTCCTAAAATAATTGGACAGTGGTCAGACAAGCCTCGAGGCAAACGACTGAGAAGAAGGCCTGAGAATTTTAAATGGCAGTCTGGAGTGGCAAAGGCTCTATCAATTCTACTCATTGAGGTGCCATGAAATCGTGTGTATCGGTGGCCACTGAGGGAATACTCCTAAAGGTTAGAGCTTGCGATGAAACGTTTGAAATCTGCAGACCCAATTGCATTCAAAAACCCACTATTCCTTTCATATGGATGCAAAGTTTCATTGAAGTCCCCACCAATGAACATAGGTGTTGCAAATGCAGCTTGTAAGATAAGGAGATCATCCCACAGTTCACGCCTCTCATGTACTGTGGTTCCGGCGTGGACTCCTATTATTGCACAATTAGATAGCTTCTCCACGTGTTGACTAGTAAGCGCTACCCATTGCCCACCATATTCGATTGACTTTCTAGAGCCGTCCGTGAAATTGGAGGAATGCATTATTTACATCCATTTACCATAGCTTCCACGGATTTTTAGCTGTTAATGCAATTAATATTCTCACAATAGTTATTTTTGCTACTAAACTGAATACACTACGCCATTATACAGTTTTACCGATGGATTCATTCCGTCGGTAAAAGGAACACAAACCGTCGGTAAAATTATTACCAACGGTATCTCCGACGAAACAAATCTGTCGGAGTCATGAGCGTCGGTAATTCTAATTCCGTCGCCATGTCTGTCGGTAATAAAAAAACAAAAATACCAACAGAATTTCCGACGGACATACAGACGGATAAGCGCGCCAAAAAAAATTCCCACCACAAGTTACCGACGGAATATTCCGTCTGTAAAATTCAACGGTAATGCCGATGGTGATTCCGTCGGTAATTGTGGCACAGGCCCGTAATTTTTTTCCAACTCTCTGTGAAACACCGACGGAACTATTTCGTCGGTGATGTCCGTCGGTGAGTGCCTTCTGTGATTCCGTCGGTAATTGTGGCACAGGCCCGTAATTTTTTTCCAACTCTCTGTGAAATACCGACGGAACTATGCCGTCGGTGATTTCCGTCGGTTATGTCCGTCAGTGATTCCGTCGGCAATTGTAGCACGGCTGTAAATATTGTAAACGATACTATACTTTCGGTATAAATTTAAAATATTTTTAAAAAAATTATTTATTAACAATTAAAAAACTTATAACCAAATAAATTTTCATTAGACATTAAAAACGTAAAATTAATGTTAAATAATATTCATCGAAATATTCATTACAAATTTAATGTTTTAAAAAAACAAAATTAAACTAATTAAAATAGCGGTGGAGCTGGAGGAGGAGGAGGCTGGTTGTTGCCGGGACCGTACGGCCAAAAAGAAGCAGCACATGGATCATCACGCATCTTTGATCTAATCTCCATGACCATTTGATGGAGCTGAGCATAATCCGTCGAGAGGCGTTCATATTGTTGTTTCAAGGCTAAAAACTCCTCTGACTGGGTGCTCGATACTGATAAAGAGCTCCCAACGGTTGAGACACTACAGGCCGACCGTAATTTATCAGCCGTCGTGTTGGAGAGCCCGTAGACCCGATTTTTATCGGGTCCACCAGACGATCCGACCTCCATCCACAAATCCGGATCAAAATCTGGTTGGGTCAAAGGATCGTCCCCATATCTCTCTATCAACCGGCTATTATAGGTCTCCTAAATTTTTTTAAAAAAAAAATCATCATATTCAATTCAAGAAAATAATAACCAACAAAATAATTTGATTGATCGAACATACCACAAAATGCTGAGCACGGTTGTCCACGTACTACTGCACCCCCTTTTGGCGGTCTTGACTCCGCACGTGCGTCTCTACAAATAGCTCCATTGGACTCGGCTCACGTCCAAGAGACGTAGCCTGTAAGGAAAAAAAAGATTGCAAGTGAAATATATTTATA
>Ga0325401_1000632_pt1 | contig 26593 bp, 21 predicted proteins | sample PopdelMetagenome_FD_205666 | JGI IMG/M metagenome (GOLD analysis project Ga0325401, IMG submission 205666) | Populus deltoides microbial communities from Bellville, Georgia, United States - Xylem-PdKOR-R2 | ecosystem: Host-associated > Plants > Phyllosphere > Stem > Wood/Secondary xylem | place...
CTGATCGCCCGGTTGTGGTCGAGGCGGGTCAGCGCGGAGAAGCGCTCGGCCGGGATGTCGGGGGCGTTGGACTTCGCAATGAGCGCGTTGGTGTTGGCCGGGTTGCCGGTCACGCCGATGCGGACGTCGTCGGCGGCGACGGCGTTGAGGGCCTTGCCCTGCGCGGTGAAGATGGCGCCGTTGGCCGAGAGCAGGTCGCTGCGCTCCATGCCCGGGCCGCGGGGGCGGGCGCCGACGAGCAGCGCGAGGTTGACGCCGTCGAAGATCTTCTCCGGGTCGGAGCCGATCTCGACACCGGCGAGCTGCGGGAACGCGCAGTCGTCGAGCTCCATCACGACGCCCTCGAGCGTCTTGAGGGCCGGCTCGATCTCGAGCAGGCGCAGCTCGATGGGGCGGTCCGCCGCGAGCGCACCGCTCGCGAGACGGAAGAGCAGGCTGTAGCCGATCTGACCGGCGGCGCCGGTGACGGCGACCTTGAGGGGGGCAGAGCTCACGACATCTCCTTCGAGGGCGACGGACCCGAGTGACGCTAGCAGCGCACGCGTGCGCGACGATGCCAGGGTGGACCGGAGGGCGGAGCGCGTACGCCGTGCGGTCGTGGGCCTGTGCGCGGCGCTGGCCCTCGGTGCGGGCGGAGCGCTCGCCGGCTGCTCGACGGCCTCGCCGCCGAGCCGACCGACCGGCGTCGACCTGCTGACGATCCCGACCCCGTCACCGGACCCGTCGGACTTCGTCGACCGCGTCGACAACCCCTGGCTGCCGCTCACCCCGGGCACCACGCTGCGCTACGAGCTCGTCGGGGGAGCACCCGGCGCGGTGGACGGCACCGTCACCGTCACCGTGCGCGACGAGACCGTCGACGTCGAGGGAGTGGCCGCCACGGCCGTCGACCGCACCGACCCGGACGGCACCGTGGTCACCGACCTCTACGCCCAGGACCGTTCCGGCAACGTCTGGTGGCTGGGGCGCGACGGCGTGTGGCAGGCCGGTGAGGACGGGGCCTTGGCGGGCCTGGCCGTGCCGGCTCGGCCGCGCATCGGCGACGGCTGGCGCCCGGCGTACGCCGAGGGAGTGGTCGAGGACGTCGCGACGGTCGTCTCGACCGATGCGGAGTCCACGGGGCCCGGCGGGACGTTCGGCGGCCTGCTCGAGATCGACACCACCAGCGAGCTGCCCGGCGGGTCCGACGTCAGCACGCTGTACGCCGAGGGGCTGGGCGTCGTCTCCAGGACCGACGACGACAGCCTGCTGCGGGTCCTCGAGGTCAGCGGCGGCTGACGGCAACGGCTCGGGTGGTTTCGAGACGGGCCCAGCGGCCCTCCTCAATCACCGTGGGACCGGAGGCCCTCATCGACCACCGCAGCCTGTGGCTGGGACCCAGCCGCGGCTCACCAGGTCTCGACGACGCTCGCTGGCGCTCGCTGCTCGACCACCGGCGCGCCGCGAGAACGGGCGGACCAGCCTCAGGGCTGGCCGGGGTTGCGGTACTGCGTCTGGTCGTCGCCGTAGGTCTGCTGCGTCCACTGCTCGGTCTGCGGGTCGGGCTGCTCGCCGGGGGAGACGGCGGCGGGGTCCGACACGGCGGGGGTCGCGGTGGTCTGGTCGGCGGCGCGGGCGCCCGGTGCGGCGGGCTGCCACTGCTCGAGCGGCTTCCACTCCTGCGCCGCGTGGTCCCACTGCCAGCCGTCCTGGATGATCGGCTCCTGCTGCCAGGCGGCGTGCTCGGTGGCCGCCTGCTGCTGGTTCCACTCCTGCTGGAACTGGTCGGGCGCGTAGCCGGCCGGGGCTCCGGTGCGACCCCCGAAGGCGAAGCCCGAACCGGGGACCGGGTCGGTGCCGTGACCGAACAGCAGCGGGTAGGTCAGACCCGCGACGGCTGCGCCCACCAGCGGGGCGAGGATGAACAGCCAGAGCTGCAGGATCGCGTCGCCGCCGGCGAAGAGCGCGACGCCGATCGAGCGGGCCGGGTTGACCGAGGTGCCGGTCAGGTTGATCGAGACCAGGTGGATCATCGTCAGCGCCAGGCCGATGGTGAGCGGCGCGAAGGCCGGGCTCTCGTTGCGCGGGTCGGTGACCGCGAGGATGACGTAGACGAACAGGGCGGTCAGCAGCAGCTCGAGCAGGAACGCCGACCACACGGCGTAGCCGGTGCCGTCGTCGCCGAAGGAGTTCTGGCCGAGCCCGCCGACCGAGATGTCGTAGCCGTCGATGCCCTGCGTCAGCACGAAGAGCGTGAGGCCGGCGAGGATCGCGCCTCCGAGCTGCGCACCGACGTAGACCGGGACCTCGCGCCACGCCATGCGCCCGCTGACGGCCGCACCCACCGAGACGGCGGGGTTGAGGTGGGCACCGGAGATGCGCCCGAAGGCGTAGGCGCCGACCAGGACGCTCAGGCCGAAGGCCAGGGCGGTCGCGAGGTAGTCACCGCCGCTGAAGATCGCGGTCCCGCACCCGAAGAGGACGAGGACGTAGGTGCCGAGGGCCTCGGCGACGATCTTCTGCTTGGTGCTGGACGTTTCGGCCATGGTCGGCATGCTAGTGGCGTTACCCGACATCAGGCCCCGGTTCACACACACCCGCGGACCGAGATATCTTGATGTCAAGAGACTGAGCACACCCCCGCGCGGGTCCCCGCGCAGCACCGTCCCCAGCACCGTCCGTCGACGCCAGGAGCGAGCAGGCATGGCCACGATCATCTACACCCACACCGACGAGGCGCCGCTGCTGGCGACGTACTCGTTCCTCCCGATCATCGAGGCGTACGCCGCCAAGGCGGGCGTGGGCGTCGAGACCCGCGACATCTCGCTGGCCGGCCGCATCATCAGCCAGTTCCCCGAGCGCCTCACCGAGGACCAGCGCCTCGACGACGCGCTCGCCGAGCTCGGCCAGCTCGCGCTCGAGCCGTCGGCCAACATCATCAAGCTCCCCAACGTCTCCGCCTCCATCCCGCAGCTCAAGGCCGCGGTCAAGGAGCTGCAGGAGCAGGGCTACGACCTGCCCGACTACCCCGAGAACCCCCAGTCCGACGAGGACCGCGAGGTCCGCGCGAAGTACGACAAGGTCAAGGGCTCCGCGGTCAACCCCGTGCTCCGCGAGGGCAACTCCGACCGCCGCGCGCCCGCCTCGGTCAAGGCCTACGCCAAGGCCCACCCCCACCGCATGGGCGCCTGGACCCCCGAGTCCAAGACCGACGTCGCGACCATGGACGACCGTGACTTCCGGTCGAACGAGAAGTCGGTCGTCATCGAGGCCGACGACACCCTGCGCATCGAGCACGTCGGTGCCGACGGCACCACCACCGTGCTCAAGGACGGCGTGAAGGTGCTGGCCGGCGAGGTCGTCGACGCGACGTTCATGGACGTCGCCGCGCTGCGCCGCTTCCTGGCCGACCAGATCGCCCGCGCCAAGGCCGAGGACGTGCTGTTCTCGGTGCACCTCAAGGCCACGATGATGAAGGTCTCGGACCCGATCATCTTCGGCCACGTCGTCCAGGCGTTCTTCCCCACGCTCTTCGACCAGTACGGCGACGCGCTCGAGTCCGCCGGCATCTCGCCCAACGACGGCCTCGGCGCCCTGCTCGGCGCGGTCGAGAAGCTCCCCGAGGGCGAGGCGATCAGGTCCGCCGTCCAGCAGGGCCTCGCCGACGGCCCGGCCATGGCGATGGTCGACTCCGACAAGGGCATCACCAACCTGCACGTGCCGAGCGACGTCATCATCGACGCCTCGATGCCCGCCATGATCCGCACCAGCGGCCACATGTGGGGCCCCGACGGCGAGGAGGCCGACACCCTCGCGGTGATCCCGGACTCCTCCTACGCCGGCGTCTACCAGACCGTCATCGACGACTGCCGTGCGCACGGCGCCTTCGACCCCTCGACGATGGGCTCGGTGCCCAACGTCGGTCTGATGGCCAAGGCGGCCGAGGAGTACGGCTCGCACGACAAGACCTTCGAGATCCCCGCGGCCGGCACCGTCCGCGTCGTCAACGGTGCCGGTGAGGCGCTGATCGAGCACGAGGTGCAGCAGGGCGACATCTGGCGCGCCTGCCAGACCAAGGACGAGCCGATCCGCGACTGGGTCAAGCTCGCCGTCACCCGCGCCCGCGCCACGGGCGTCCCGGCGGTGTTCTGGCTCGACGAGACCCGCGCCCACGACGCCAACCTCATCGAGAAGGTGCGCGCCTACCTGCCCGAGCACGACACCGACGGCCTGACCATCGAGATCATGGCGCCGGCCGAGGCCACGGCGTACTCCCTGGAGCGGATCCGCAAGGGCGAGGACACCATCTCGGTCACCGGCAACGTGCTGCGCGACTACAACACCGACCTCTTCCCGATCCTCGAGGTCGGCACCTCGGCCAAGATGCTCTCGATCGTCCCGCTGATGAACGGCGGCGGCCTGTTCGAGACCGGTGCCGGCGGCTCGGCCCCGAAGCACGTGCAGCAGCTGGTCAAGGAGAACTACCTGCGCTGGGACAGCCTGGGTGAGTTCTTCGCGCTCGCGGCCTCCTTCGAGCACCTCGCCGGGTACGCCGACAACGCGGGTGCCCAGGTGCTCGCCGACACCCTCTAGGCGACCGGCACGTTCCTCGAGAACGACAAGTCCCCGACGCGTCGCGTCGGCGGCATCGACAACCGCGGGTCGCACTTCTACCTCGCGCTCTACTGGGCCCAGGAGCTCGCGCAGCAGACGCAGGACCCCGAGCTCGCCGCGTCGTTCGCGCCCCTGGCCGAGACGCTGGCGGCCCAGGAGGAGACGATCGTCGCCGAGCTCAACGGTGTGCAGGGCAGCCCCGCCGACATCGGGGGCTACTACCGCCCCGACCCGGCCAAGGCCGCCGAGGTGATGCGCCCGTCCGCGACGCTGAACGACGCCATCGCCTCCCTGGGATGATGGACGCGTGAGCGAGACCAGCAGCAGCGCCCAGCAGACCCCCCGGCCGCCCGACATCGAGCGGCGCACGCTGACGCCGCTCGGCTACGCCGTGGCAACGATCGTGCCGGTGCTGATCGCGGCCATCGGGCTGACGATCCTGCACTTCAACTACGACCCCGAGGACAACGTCGACGGGGAGCGGGTGCCGCTGCTGGTCTCCAACTTCATCCCCGGCCAGGACACCGCGGGCGCGCTCATCTCGGGCGAGCTGGAGCTCGACGACGACGGGTGCGTGCAGGTGCTCCAGGCCGACGGCACCGCGCTCACCGCGGTGTGGCCGGCCGGCTGGGAGGCCACGCAGGTCGACGGCGACCTCCGCCTCTACGACACCGACCGCGCGATCGTGGCCCAGGGCGGCGACAGCGTGCAGATGGGCGGGGCCTTCGAGGACGTCGGCTCCTACGCCGGACGCCCGTGCGCGCCGCACTCGGGCCAGATCGCCCTCGTGCAGTCCGACGTGACCGTCACGGCCCGCGGCTGAGGCAGGCTCTTCCGTGCGCGCGCTGGCCTCGCTGGCGCGCGCACTGGCGTTCGCGCTGGGGCTGACCTGGCTGAACCGCCTCGCCCAGCGGCTGCCCGGCGCGGGCGCCTGGTGGGTGGCCCTCGCGGTGCTCGTGGTGGTGAACCTGCTGCCGGTGGTCGCCGTCCTGCGCGGCTCGGTCGCCGTCGGTGACGTGCTGCTGCTCTACTGGCTGGAGAACGTCGTCGTGTGGGCGGTGACGATCGTGCGGATCGGCACGGCGCGCGGCGCCGGTGAGCCCGCGAGGCTCTCGCTCACGGTCAACGGCCGCGCCCGTCGCACCAGCACGATCGGGGCATGGGGTCTCGCGGCGTTCTTCGCGTTCCACTACGGGCTGTTCACGCTCGTGCACGGGGTGTTCACCGTCCTGCTGGCGGTGTCCTCCGACCTCTCGCCCGACCTCGCCTCGGTGGCCTGGCTGGCCGCCGCGATCGCGGCGGGCCACCTGGTCGCGCTCGCCCTGGTGTGGTTCGGTCGCGGCGAGCGGCTGGTGGTCAGCCCGACCGCGGCGATGGGGGCGCCCTACCCGCGGATGCTGGCGCTGCACGCCGCGATCATCGGCGGGTTCTTCCTGTTCCTGCGCGACGGTCCGGCCACGGGACCGGTCGGCGGCGTGGCCGTCCTGTGCCTGGTCAAGCTGGCGATCGACGTGTCGTTCCACGTGCGCCAGCGGCGGCGGGTGCCGCTGCCCGAGCGCGGCGACGGGTTGTACGGCCCGGCGGCCGCGTGACCCGGCTCAGAGGAGCTGCAGGGGTGCGCCGAGCGGGTCGACGTGGTCGCGCACAGTGGCGCCGACCCACAAGGTGACGGCGCGGGCCGCGTCGGGCTGCTCGGGGGCCCACTCGCCGACCCAGCCGGCCACCGCCGCGGCGAGCAGCCGGCCCGGCTCGGCGTCGGGGTCGCGGGTGAGCAGGTTGACGCTGACACGGGACGGGGCGGCGAGCTCGACGAGCTCCGTGCCGGCCGGCACCTCGACGTAGACCTGGCCGTAGGCGTGCGCGGGCAGGCAGGCGAGCAGGGCGGACATCGACGCGGTGTCGGCGAGGTCGCCCGCGACGAGCACGTGCTCGAGCGGTCCCCGGCGTCGGTGCGGCCTCATGAGGCCACCTTAGGTGAGCCTCACCTGACCGACAAGCCGGGGACGCGACCCGGAGGGGCGAGACTCAGTGCGCGATGTGCGCCTGCAGCAGCCAGCGGTCCTTGACCAGGCCGCGCTCGATCTCGATGGCGACGTCCTGGCTGCTGAGGTCGAGCTCGTCGAGGCCGCTGACGGCGGTGCGGACGGTGACCAGGGCGGCGTCGATCTGGTTGACGATCTGCGCCACCGACTCCTGCCACTGGTGGAAGCCGGCCGGCATCTCGGGCAGGGAGTTCTGAGCGGCAACGGTCGCGATGCGCGAGTCGAGCGGGAGACCGAGGGCGACGACGCGCTCCGCGGCGGTGTCGGCGTACTCCTGCGCGTTGGCGACGACCTGGTCGAGCTGCTCGTGGACGCCGGCGAAGCTGCCGCCGCGCACGTGCCAGTGGGCCTGCTTGCCGTTGACGACGAGGGCCTCGAGGTCGATGACGACCGGGGTAAGGAACTGTGCGGCTCCCGCGGCGACCTCCGGCGTGGTGGACAGGTCGGAGGGGGTGGCGGTCTGGACGGTCACGGGGACTCCTCGGGGCGTGGATCAGCGTCTTGAACGAGTCCAGATTGCCCGGTCGGAGGGGGCCGCGCAACGAAGCAGAGGCTGCCCTGACCTGCGGCCCGTGACCGATCCCACCTCCGATCGAGGCCCGTGGAATAGGAGTGCGGGCGCTCGACCTTGGACCATGGTGACAGTGACGAACCTCAGCACCGCCCAGCCCTCGGCCGCGGAGTCGAAGCGTTCCGAGCACCACACCGACCCGCGCTTCACCCTCGCGGTGCTCGCGCTCGGCGTCGGCAGCTTCGCGATCGGCACCACGGAGTTCGTGACCATGGGCGTCCTGCCCCAGGTCGCCGAGGGCATCGGTGTCAGCGTGCCCCAGGCCGGCCACGTCATCTCGGCCTACGCGCTCGGCGTCGTCGTCGGCGCGCCGATCATCGCCTACTTCGGGGCGAAGCTGCCGCGGCGCTCGCTGGCCCTGTGGCTGATGGTCGCCTACGCCGTCTTCAACGCCGTCAGCGCCCTCGCGCCGACGTACGGCACGCTGATGGTCGCGCGCTTCGTCGACGGCCTCCCGCACGGCGGCTACTTCGGTGTCGCCGCCCTCATCGCCTCCGACATGGTCAGCCCCGAGCGCCGCGGGCGGGCGATCTCGCTGGTCATGATGGGCCTGCCCGTCGCCAACGTCGTCGGCGTCCCGGCCGCCACCTGGCTGGGCCAGGCGCTCGGCTGGCGCGCGGCGTACTGGGTGGTCGCCGGCCTCGCCCTGCTGACCCTGGTCATGGTCACTCTGTTCGTGCCGAACCAGCCGGGCAACCCGGAGGCCACCGGCCGCCGCGAGCTCTCCGCCCTCGCGCGGCCCCAGGTGTGGTTCGCCCTCGTCGCCGGTGCCGTGGGCTTCGGCGGGCTCTTCGCGCTCTTCTCGTACGTCGCTCCGATGGTCACCGACGTCGGCGGCCTGAGCGAGCGGGCCGTGCCGGTCTTCCTGCTCACCATGGGCGTCGGCATGGTCTTCGGCAACTGGGTCGCGGGCATGCTCGTCGACTGGTCGCAGCGTGCCTCCCTGATGGGCTCGCCGGTCGGCCTCGTCGTGGCGCTGCTGCTGACCTGGGTGCTGGCGCCCCACGGCTGGGTGGCCCTCGTCGGGGTGTTCTCGGTGACGACGGTCGGCTCGGTCCTCGCCCTGGCGCTGATGATGCGTCTCATCGACTCGGCCGGTGAGGCGCAGACGCTGGGCGCAGCGCTCAGCCACGCCGCGCTCAACTCCGGCAACGCGCTGGGCGCCTGGCTGGGCGGGGTCACCATCGCCGCCGGCTTCGACTACCGCTCGCCGCTGCTGGTCGGCGCGCTGTCGTCGGTCGCCGGGTTCGTCGTGCTCGTCGTCGCCTACCGCACCGAGGGCCGCACCGAGGGCCGCGCCGAGGCCCACTCCGCCGCCAGCAGGTCGTAGCCCGCGAGGTCGACGACCGCGCCGTCGCCGGTGCGGGCGGCCGCGCGGCGCGTACCCGTCGTCCGGAACGCGAGGCGCACCAGGACCTCCCGGGAGGCTGCGTTGGGCGCAGCGGCGTAGGCCGCGACGCGCGGCAGGCCCAGCGGCCCGAAGGCGTGGTCGAGGGCCAGGGCGCCCGCCTCGACCGTCACCCCGCGCCCGCGGGCGTCGGGGTGCGTCCAGTAGCCCAGCTCGGGCTCGTCGCCGAGCCGGTAGATCCCCACGGCGCCGAGGAGCCGGTCGTCGTCGCGGTCGGCGACGGCCCACGTGACCGTGTGGGCGGTCGCGAGCCGCTCGGTGACCTGCTCGAGGTAGCGCTCGGCGTCGTCGAGGCCGGGGGAGCGGGGCAGGAAGGCCAGCCAGTGCTGGGTCTGCAGGTCGCCCAGCCCCTCGACCACCCGGAGCGCGTCGTCGGTCCGGAACGGCCGCAGCCGGACCCGCCCGCCCTCCACCGCGTCGTTGCTCAGCCACGCCGAGCGCGGCTCGAGCGCCTCGCCGGCGCGCAGGGTGCCGACCCAGCCGTCGCGCAGCTCACCGCGCTGGGGCAGGTAGCCCTGGACCGTGCCGTCGAAGGAGAACCCGACCCGCCACGCCAGGCGGCGGCTTGCCCAGTTGCCGCGGTTGGCCCGCCACACGACCGTCCGGAGGCCCTGGACGTCAAAGCCCCAGCCGAGCAGCAGGCGCACGCCCCGCTCGACGGCTCCGGTGCCGCGCACGTCGGGGTGGGCGCCGAACGCGATCTCGGCACGACCCTCACCCATCGCCCGCAGCGACACCGTCCCGGCGAAGCGGCCGCCCACGTCGAGGGCGAAGGCCCACTCGGAGCCGGCGGCCCAGCCCCGGGGCACGACCTCGTCGACGAACCCGACCGCGTCGGCCTCGGCGTACGGCACCGGGACCTTGGTCCACGCCTGCGAGAGCGGGTCGCGGCACTGCTCCACGACGCGGGGCACGTCGTCGCGCCGGTGGGCGCGCAGGAAGACCGGTCCGTCGCTCAGGGTGGGGGCGGGGGAGGGCACGGCACCAGGGTGCCGGACGCGCCTGGACAGACGACACGGCCCGGTCCCCTCGGGGACCGGGCCGTGCGTGGTGGAGCTCAGGCGTGGGTCACGCCACCACGTTGACGGTCAGGAAGTTCGAGGAGATGTAGTCCTCGTAGCCCGCGTCGGCGGTGTAGTAGGCCTGGAAGGTGTACTGGCCGACACCGAAGTTGGGCGTGTTGCCGCCGGCGAGGCCGGTGCCCGAGGTGACGGCGCGGCAGAAGTCGGTGCCGGAGTTGAACTGGCCGGAACCGACCGGGCTGAAGGACTCGAAGCCGAGGAGGTACGGCGAGGACGAGCCGCCCTCGATGTTGCCGTTCTGGTAGAAGTCGACGTAGCCGGTCTGGGCCGGGCCGCCCTTGTACTTCACGCTGCCGGACAGCGGGGTGCTGGCGGCGTTGTTGCTGATCGAGCAGGTCAGCGTGGTGGTGCTGACGGTCAGGGCGGAGTCGTAGACCTCGAACTTGGTCTTGCCCTTCTGCTTGCCGAACTTGGCCTTGACCTTGTACTGGCCGGTGCCGAGGGCCGGCACGAGGAGCTCGGCCTTGCGCTTCTTGACCTTCGCCTTCTCCTTCACGGAGACGCCGTTGTCGCCGGTGATCGTGAACTTCACCTTGCCCTTGCCCTTGAGACCCTTGACGGTCAGCGTGAGCTTGGCGATGCCGGGCTGGACGCCGGCGGCCGACTTCTTGATCTTGAGCTTGCGGGCCTTGGGCTTCGCCGCCACGGACTTCTCGACCGCTGAGACGGTGGTGCCGGGGGCGGCCGAGGCCGAGGTGGCCGTCGAGACGAGGGCGGGGGTGGCGAGCGCCAGGGTGGTGACCGCGGCGATGCTCAGCGAGGCGAACCTGCGCATAGAGGGGTGCTCCTTCAGTGTTCTGGCCGGCTGCGGTTGACGAGGTGTCGCGAGGTCCCGCCGAGCCGGTCAGAGGCGGGACGGGGGCTCTGTTCCCGATCCGGCTGTCGCCAAACCTTGACACCGAGATCCGCGTCGAGGGGGCAGCCCACGTCTGGTCCACCGACCTCCGTGCGAGAGGATGCAGGTCATGTCCGCCGCCACCACCGAGCCCGCGGTCGCCGCCCCGCAGGCGCCGTCGGGGGGTGCGCGTCCGCGCGTGCTCTCCGGCATCCAGCCGACCGCCGACTCCTTCCACTTCGGCAACTACCTGGGTGCGCTGCGCCAGTGGGTCGACCTCCAGCGCGACCACGCGCCGTTCTTCTTCATCGCCGACCTGCACGCGATCACCGTCGAGCAGGACCCGAAGGTGCTGCGCGAGCGCACGCTGCGCGCCGCCGCGCAGCTGCTGGCGATGGGCATCGACCCGGAGCGGTCCTCGATCTTCGTGCAGAGTCAGGTGCCGGCCCACGCCCAGGCCGCGTGGGTGATGCAGTGCCTCACCGGCTTCGGCGAGGCCCGGCGGATGACGCAGTTCAAGGACAAGTCCGCCAAGGGCGGGGAGGGCGCCGCGAGCGTCGGGCTCTTCACCTACCCCGTGCTGCAGGCCGCCGACATCCTGCTCTACCGCCCGCACTACGTGCCGGTCGGCGAGGACCAGCGCCAGCACCTCGAGCTCACCCGCGACCTCGCGCAGCGGTTCAACAGCCGCTACAAGAAGACCTTCCGCCTCCCCGAGCCCTACATCCTCAAGGCCACGGCCAAGATCGCTGACCTGCAGAACCCTGAGTCGAAGATGTCGAAGTCGGCCTCGAGCCCGGCCGGGATCATCGAGATGCTCGACCAGCCCTCGGTCAGCGCCAAGAAGATCCGCTCGGCGGTCACCGACTCGGGCTCCGAGGTCCGCTTCGACGTCGAGGACAAGCCGGGCGTCAGCAACCTGCTCACCATCTACAGCGCGCTGACCGCGACCAGCGTCGGTGACCTCGAGGAGCAGTACGCCGGCCGCGGCTACGGCGACCTGAAGAAGGACCTCGCGGACGTGGTCGTGGACTTCGTGACGCCGTTCCGCGACCGCACGCTCGAGCTGCTCGACGACCAGGCGCACCTCACCCAGGTCCTCGAGCAGGGCCGCGAGCGCGCGCACGAGGTCGCCCAGGCGACGCTCGACGACGTCTACCGCCAGGTGGGGTTCGTCGCCCCCGCCCGGTGACCCGCCGGTAGGGTCGGGCGGGTGCCGACGATCGGAGTGGCCGTCGCGATCCCGGAGCCCTGGGCCAGCGAGCTCCAGGACTACCGGGCCTCGGTGGGGGACCCGCAAGCCGGGTCGGTGCCGACCCACATCACGCTCGTCCCGCCCACCGAGGTGAGCGACGAGGAGCTCGTCGAGATCGAGCGCCACCTCGAGCGCTCGGCGGCCGGGCTGTCGCCGTTCGAGGTGCACCTGCGGGGCACGGGGACGTTCCGGCCCGTGTCGCCGGTGGTGTTCGTCGCGCTCGTCGAGGGCATCTCGCAGTGCGAGCAGCTCGCAGCGACCGTCTGCCGCGGCCCGCTCGCGGTCGACCTCAGCTTCCCCTACCGCCCGCACGTCACCGTGGCCCACGACATCGCCGAGGACCGTCTCGACCGGGCCTTCGACGAGCTCGCGTCGTTCGAGTGCGCCTTCGACGTGGCGGCGTTCCAGCTCTACGTGCACGACGAGGAGACGGGCTGGACGCCCACCCGCGACTTCTCGCTGACCCGCCGGTGACGGCTCGGTGGTGACGAGGGGTACCTCAGCGCCATGCCAGGGTCCCTGAAGGAACGCCTCACCGAACGGATCGACCGGCTGCGCGAGGAGCGGCCCTCGGTCGACCACGCGGTGCGCATGCAGGAGCACTACGGCGCGAGCAAGGCCGGCCAGCAGGCCGGCGCGGTCACCTACTTCGGGTTCCTGTCGTTCTTCCCGATCATGGCGCTGGCGTTCTTCCTCGTCGGCTACGTCGCCAAGGTCTACCCCGGAGCGCAGGGCACCCTCGTCGACGCCGTCGACTCGATGCTGCCCGGCATCATCGGCACCCGCGACAACCAGATCCGGCTGAGCGACATCCAGGACGCCGCGGGAGCGGTGGGGCTCCTCGGTCTGGCCGGTGTCCTCTACTCCGGCCTGGGCTGGCTCTCGGCCCTGCGCGACGCCCTCATCGCGGTCTTCGAGCTGCCCGAGCGCGAGCAGCCCAGCTTCGTGAAGGGCAAGCTGCGCGACCTGATCACCCTCGCGTTCATCGGCACCGTCCTGCTCGTGGCCGTGGCGGTGACCGGCTTCGTGTCGGGCTTCTCCGGTGACGTGCTCGAGTGGCTGGGGCTCAGCACCCAGTTCGGCTGGCTGGTCACGCTGCTGACGATCGCCTTCGGACTGGCCGCCAACACCGTGCTCTTCTACGCGATGTTCCGCCTGCTGGCCGCCCCGGACATCCCGATCCGGGCGATGCTGTCCGGCGCCCTGCTCGGCGCCGTGGGCTTCGAGGTCCTCAAGCAGGTCTCCAGCCTGCTGATCCGCTCGACCCAGGGCCAGCCGGCGTTCCAGGTCTTCGGCCTCGCGCTCATCCTGCTCGTCTGGATCAACTACTTCTCCCGGGTCACGCTGTACGCCGCCTCGTGGGCCTGGACCGACCCGCTGGCGCGCGAGCAGCGGGTCACCGAGCCGGCCGAGCCCGTCCAGGGCCCGGCGAGCCCGTCGCTCGACCACCTGCGGGCCACGGCGGACGAGGAGGCGCCGGCCAGCCGCAAGGGCGCCCTCGCGGCCGGGGCCGCCCTCGGGGCCGCCGGGGCCGCGGCCGCTGCGGCGGTCGCGAAGGCGCGCAAGGACGACGCCTGACCTGGCCTGACCGCCCCGAGGGCGCGTCCGGCGGGGTGGGCGCGCCTCCGTAGGCTGAAGGCATGCAGATGCAGCGACGTCACGGCTGGCTCCTCCTCGCCGTGGCCGCCTGGAACGTCATCACCTTCGGCAACTTCGCCAAGAACCTCTACAGCGCCTGGTCCTCCGGCGAGGACCGCGCGACGGGCTACTGGGTGGCCCACACCGTCCTGATCGTCGTCAACGTCCTCATAGCGGTGGTCCTCGGCCGCCTCGGCGCGCGGATCCTGCGCTCGCGCGACTGACGCTCCCTCCGGTGGTCGCACCGGTGGTCGCCGACGCCGGTGGTCGAGCAGCGAGCGCCAGCGAGCGTCGTCGAGACCTCGTGACGGGGTGGTCGGGTCAGCGCCCGGGCCGCGGTGGTCTCGACGACGTTCGGCGCTGGGGCGCCTCACCGCTCGACCAGCGGTGGGACAGCGAAGCGCCCGCCCCCGGAGGGGACGGGCGCTAGCTGAGCCTCGGGGTCTCGACACGGCCCTTCTGACCTCGTACCTCGGTCAGAGGCCTCGCTCGACCACCATCAGCAGGTCCGCTGGCGCGTCCCTGCTCAGCGACCGTGGCGCAGGGCGGTGCGCAGGTCGGCGTTGAGCCGCGAGATCACGTCGAGCGGGATCTCCTTGGGACAGGCCGCGGTGCACTCGCCGATGTTGGTGCAGCCGCCGAAGCCCTCGTGGTCGTGCTGGCCGACCATGCTGACCACGCGCTGGTCGCGCTCCGCCTGGCCCTGCGGCAGCTCGCTGAGGTGGGTGATCTTGGCACCCAGGAACAGCGAGGCGGAGCCGTTGGGGCACGCCGCGACGCAGGCGCCGCAGCCGATGCAGGTGGCGACGTCGAACGCGCGGTCGGCGTTCGGCTTCGGCACGGGGACGGCGTGGGCGTCGGGGGCCGCACCGGTGTTGACCGAGACGTAGCCGCCGGCCGCGATGAGCCGGTCGAACGCGCTGCGGTCGACCATCAGGTCCTTGAGGACCGGGAACGGGTCGGCGCGCCACGGCTCCACGACGATCTCGTCGCCGTCCTTGAACGAGCGCATGTGCAGCTGGCAGCTCGTGGTGACCTCGGGGCCGTGGGCCTGACCGTTGATCATCAGGCCGCACGAGCCGCAGATGCCCTCGCGACAGTCGGAGTCGAAGGCGACGGGCTCCTCGCCCCTGCCGATGAGGTCCTCGTTGAGGACGTCCAGCATCTCGAGGAACGACATGTCCTCCGAGGCCTCGACCTGGTAGCTGACCAGCTCGCCGGCCTTGTCGGCCGACTCCTGGCGCCAGACCTTCAGGTTGATTCTCACTTGTAGCTCCGCTGCTTCATCTCGGTGAACTCGTAGTTGAGGTGCTCCTTGTGCAGCACCGGAGGGAGCGACTCGCCGTCCTCGCCCTGCCCGGGCCAGGCCCAGGCAGCGACGTAGGCGTACTGGTCGTCGTGGCGCAGCGCCTCGCCGTCCTCGGTCTGCGACTCGCCGCGGAAGTGACCGCCGCACGACTCGCGACGGTTGAGGGCGTCGATGCACATCAGCTCGCCGAGCTCGAAGAAGTCGGCCACGCGGCCGGCCTTCTCCAGCGACTGGTTGATGTTCTCGCCGCTGCCGAGCACGCGCACGTTGCGGTGGAAGTCCTGGCGCAGCGTGCGGATCAGGTCGATCGCCTTGCGCAGGCCGTCGGCCGTGCGCTCCATGCCGCAGTACTCCCACATGATGTTGCCGAGCTCGCGGTGGTAGGAGTCGACGCTGCGGGTGCCGTTGGTGCTGAGGAACTTGTCCACGCGCTCACGGACGGCCTGCTGGGCCTCCACGACGGCGGGGTGGTCCTCGCTGACCTTCTCGAACGGGCTCGCCGAGAGGTAGTCGCGGATGGTGTTGGGCAGGACGAAGTAGCCGTCGGCCAGACCCTGCATCAGCGCCGAGGCGCCGAGGCGGTTGGCGCCGTGGTCGGAGAAGTTGGCCTCTCCGGTCACGAACAGGCCGGGGATCGTCGACTGCAGGTCGTAGTCGACCCAGAGCCCGCCCATGACGTAGTGCACGGCCGGGTAGATGCGCATGGGGACCTCGTAGGGGTCCTCACCGGTGATCCGGGCGTACATGTCGAAGAGGTTGCCGTACTTCGCCTCGATGGCCGGACGGCCCAGACGCTCGATCGCGTCGGAGAAGTCGAGGTAGACGCCGCGGCGCACGCCCTCGACCTCCGGGCCGACACCGCGACCCTCGTCGCAGACGTTCTTGGCCTGGCGCGAGGCGATGTCGCGGGGGACCAGGTTGCCGAACGCCGGGTAGATCCGCTCCAGGTAGTAGTCGCGGTCGTCCTCGGCGATGTCGCGCGGGTCCTTGTCGCAGTCGGCCTTCTTCTTCGGCACCCAGATGCGACCGTCGTTGCGCAGCGACTCCGACATCAGGGTCAGCTTCGACTGGTGGGTGCCGGTGACCGGGATGCAGGTCGGGTGGATCTGCGTGTAGCAGGGGTTGGCCATCAGGGCGCCCTTGCGGTGGGCGCGCCAGCTCGCGGTGACGTTGGAGTTCATCGCGTTGGTGGAGAGGTAGAAGACGTTGCCGTAGCCACCGCTGGCCAGGACGACGACGTCGGCGAGGTGGGTCTCGATCTCACCGGTGACGAGGTCGCGGGCGATGATCCCGCGCGCACGACCGTCGACGATGACCAGCTCGAGCATCTCGTGGCGGGTGTAGCAGTGGACGGTGCCGGCCGCGATCTGGCGCTCGAGGGCCTGGTAGGCGCCGAGGAGCAGCTGCTGTCCGGTCTGGCCGCGGGCGTAGAAGGTGCGGGAGACCTGCACGCCGCCGAACGAGCGGTTGTCGAGCAGGCCGCCGTACTCGCGGGCGAAGGGGACGCCCTGCGCGACGCACTGGTCGATGATGTTCACGCTGACCTCGGCCAGCCGGTAGACGTTCGACTCGCGCGAGCGGTAGTCGCCGCCCTTGATCGTGTCGTAGAAGAGGCGGTGGACCGAGTCGCCGTCGCCCTTGTAGTTCTTGGCGGCGTTGATGCCACCCTGCGCCGCGATCGAGTGCGCGCGGCGGGGGGAGTCCTGGTAGCAGAAGTTCTTGACGACGTAGCCGGCCTCGCCCATCGTGGCGGCGGCCGAGGCGCCGGCCAGGCCGGTGCCGACGATGATCGCGGAGACCTTGCGGCGGTTGGCCGGGTTCACGATCTTGGCGTCGAACTGACGGGTGCTCCAGCGCTCGGCGAGCGGACCGCCGGGAGCCTTGGTGTCGGCGATCGGCTCGCCGTCGACGTAGTAGCCGGCGGCGTCGTCGTGCTGCTCGTCGCTGCCCTGGACGGTGCCGTCGGGGGTCGTGGTGCGGTGTGCGTCGCTCATGAGATGACTCCGAAGAGGGTGAAGATCGGCACGAGGGAGAACCCGCCGGCGACCACGACGGCGAGGGTGATGCCGGCCAGGTTCGCGGTGCGCCGCGACCGGGCCGAGTTGGTGAGGCCGAGCGTCTGGGAGGCGCTCCAGGTGCCGTGGCGCAGGTGCATGCCGAGGGCGACCATGGCGACAAGGTAGATGAGCGTCAGCCACCACACCTCGAAGGTGTCGACCAGCAGGTCGTAGGGGTCGTTGGTCGGCCCGCCCTGCGGGTTGACCTTGCCGATGCTGAAGTTGAGCAGGTGCCAGACCAGGAACAGCAGGATGGTGAGCCCGCCCCAGCGCATCGTGCGCGAGGAGAGCGTGCTGGAGCGGTACTTGCGCACGGCGTACTTCTGCTGGCGCGCGTTGCTAGCCCGCTTCCACAGGAGCACCGCGCTGGTCACGTGGACGACCAGGGCCGCGATCAGGCCGACGCGGATGATCCACAGCAGCCCGCCGTACGGCAGGACCGGCTCACCCAGCGTGCGCAGGTGGTGGGCGTAGTCGTTGAACGCGTCGTGGCCGGCGAACGCCTTGAGGTTGCCGTACATGTGTCCCAGCACGAAGGCGATGAAGAGCAGGCCGGAGACGGCCATCGCGATCTTCAGAGCGATCGTGGTGCGGGCCGCATGGGCTCCGCTCACGAGGGTGCGGGTCTGGTCTGGACTCGGACGGGTGGTCGCCACGATCAGAACGCTACTCTCGCGGTGCGTGAGAGTCCGACCGACGGGACAGTGAGCCATCCCACGGGTGTGACGTGCGTCGCACTCGACCCCCTCATCTGATTTCGGTACCCGATCGTCGTGAGTTGGCGATCCCCGCCCCCGCCCTGCACCCTGGTCGCACCGTGACCTGGGGGCCGGGTCGGATGTGGGGGACATCATGCGGGGTGACCCGAGCGCGCGAACGGAGTCCGGTGGCGACGGCCGACCGGCGGCCGGGTGGTACCCGGACTACGCCGCCCCGTCGGGCCACGAGCGCTACTGGGACGGCCGGGCCTGGACCGAGCTGACCCGGGCCGCCGAGTCGGCCGATGAGCCGCAGGCGGCTGACGCCCGGCGCGAGCTCGGCGCACGGGTGCTCAGCGCGGTCTCACTGCGCGGCGCCGGCGTGACGCTGCTCGTCCTCGCCGTGCTGGCTGCCGTCGTCGTGCTCGCCGAGCGCGACTCTGGCGACCCCGACGCCGGCGGCGCCGCCCAGACGGTGTCGCAGCCGGCCGACGGGGAGGGCCCGGACGACGCCCCTCCCGGTGAGGACGGATCAGCGGACGCCGCCGACGGGGCCACCGGCCCGGACGACTCGTCCACGGGCACCGTCGAGGGCACCGTCGAGGTCACCGACGTCGAGGACCCGCTGACCCTGGTGCTCAGAGACGACGTGGCCGTCCGCCTGGTCGGCGTCGACGCCCCGGTCGGCGCCTGCGCCGCCGCGGCGCTCACGGTGATGGACGAGCTCGTGCGCGACCGCGACGTCGTGCTCGTGCGGCGCGGCGCCGACCGCGACGCCGAGGGCCACCTGCTGCGCTACGTCGAGCGCGACGGCGTCGACGTCGGGATGCGGCTCATCCAGCGTGGCCTCGCCACGGCCTCCGACGAGGCGCACGCACGCGCTGCGAAGTACCGCCGGGTCCAGGCGCGGGCGACGCCCGCCTGCTGAGCGCGGGTCGGCCCGGGTCAGGCGGTCGGGTCCAGGGCGGGCCCCAGCCGCCTCGAGCGGTACGCCGCCAGGGTGGTCGCCGCGGCGGCGAGCACGCCCTCGAGCTCGGTGCGCTCGGCGCCGCTGGGGCGGGCGCCGTCGCGCACGACCGGCTCGAGCCGCCCGGCGACGTCGGCGACCGTGGGGAGACCGAGGTTGGCGGCCGCGCCCTTGAGGGTGTGCAGGCTGGCGGCCAGCTCGGCCGGGGACGCCGCGGTCGCGTCGCCGGCGACCTGCTCGCACAGCCCGCTGAACGACGAGAGCATCGCGGCGACGTTCTCCACGCTGACGCCGTAGACGTCGAGGAAGGTGTCGAGCCGTTCGCGCACCGAGTCCTCGTCGACCAGCTCGGCAGCCGGTGCAGGCTCGACGGGCGCGTCCGGGGCGGGTCCGTGCCCGTCGTCGGTGGTGGCGTCCGCTGCCTCGCCCGCGGCCCGCTCGGTGGCGCCGCGACCGGCTCCGCGACCGGTGCTGCGTCCGATCCAGTGCTCGAGGGCCTCGGCGAGGAGGTCGCGGTCGACCGGCTTGGTGAGGAAGTCGTCCATGCCGGCCTCGAGGCAGCGCTCTCGCTCCCCGGTGAGCGCGGCGGCGGTCATCGCGATGATCGGGGTGTGGCGCTCGTCGCCCTGCAGCGCGCGGACGGCGCGGGTCGCGTCGAAGCCGTCGATGACGGGCATCTGGCAGTCCATGAGCACCGCGTCGTAGCGGTCGGGGTTGCCGGCCATCCGCGACAGGCACACCGCACCGTTGCCGGCGATCTCGACCTCGTAGCCGAGCCGGGTCAGCATCCCCTCCGCCACCAGCTGGTTGATCTGGTTGTCCTCCACGACGAGCACCCGGCCCCGGTGGCCCGGTGCCGCCGCGTCGGCAACGCTGTCGCCGGGGCCCGGGAGGTCGTCGTCCTCCGGGTCGTCCACGCCGGGCAGCAGGTCGACGAGGGTGTCGAAGAGCGCCGAGGGCAGGACGGGCGTCACCAGTCGCGGACGGTCGGCCAGGTCGGCACGGTCGGCACGGCTGCTCAGCTCGGGTGCCGGCTCGGTCGTCCAGCCGAGGTGCACGACGCGGCAGCCGACCTCGCCGTGCCGGGCCAGCGCCGCGTCGAGACCGGGCTCGGTGGCGAGGCCCTCGTCGACCACCACCACGTCGTACGCCGTGCCGGCGTGCGCCGCGCGGGTCAGGAGGTCGGCCGCGTCGGGCGCGGTGGTGGCCAGGTCGACCGTCACCCTCCAGGCGCCGAGCTGCTCGGCCAGGCCCGAGCCGACCCCGTGGCGGCTCGCCACGACGAGGGCGCGCAGCTCGTCGAGCACCTCGGTGACCAGGCCGCCGGTGGTGCCCCGGACCTCGGCGAAGCGCATCGTGAACCAGAAGGTCGTGCCGACCGGCTGGTCGGTGACCACCCCGATCTCGCCACCGGTGGCGGCGACGATCTGGGAGCTGATGGCCAGTCCGAGGCCGGTGCCGCCGAAGTGACGGGTCGTCGAGCTGTCGGCCTGGGTGAACGGCTCGAAGAGCCGCGACGCCACGTCGGGGGCGATGCCGATGCCGGTGTCGCGCACGTCGACACGCACGGCCGTCCCGGTCCAGGTGGCCCGCACCGACACCTCGCCGCTGCGGGTGAACTTCACCGCGTTGGAGGCGAGGTTGGTGACGACCTGGCCGAAGCGCACGGAGTCGCCGCAGACGACGCGCGGGATGTCGGCGGCGTAGGAGACGACGAGGTCGAGGCCCTTCTCCCGCGCGGTGCCGGCGACCAGGCTCACGCTCTGCTCGAGCACGTCGACGAGGTCGAAGTCGACCTCCTCGAGCTCGAGGTGCCCGGCCTCGATCTTGGACAGGTCGAGGACGTCGTTGACCAGGAGCAGCAGCGCGCGCCCGGCCCGGTCGATGCCCTCGGCGAGGCGCTCCTGCCGCTCGTCGAGGTCGCTGTGGCGCAGCAGCTCGCTGAGGCCGATGACACCGTTGAGCGGGGTGCGGATCTCGTGGCTCATCGTCGCGAGGAACTCCGACTTGGCCCGTGAGGCGCGCAGGGCCTGGTCGCGCGCCTCGGAGAGCGCTCGTGCCGCCTCCTCCCGCTCGTCGAGCAGGGCGAGGTGGCCCAGCATCTGGCCGTAGAGCGCCCGGTCGGCCGAGCCGGGGGCGGTGAGGGCGCCGGTGTCGCACACGACCACCGCGGCGACCTTGTCGCCACGCAGCGCCGGGCCGGCGAGCAGCACCGTCCCGCCCGGCGCGAGCGCGGTCTCGAAGCGCCGGGTCTGCAGCACCAGGTCGGCGAGCCGTTGCGCGGCCTCGGCGAGCTCGGGGTCGAGGTCGTCCTGGAGGGGGGCGTGGTAGAGCCGGTCCGGGTCGCGCGAGTGCGGGATCGAGGCGTACAGCCCCCGCCACCCCGAGTGCAGGTGGATGCGCCGGTCGATGCCCTCGTAGAGCTCCATCAGGTTCTGCGCCCGGTTGGCCGCACCGGAGAAGTCTGCGAGGAACTGCACCCCCTCGGTGTGCTCCTTCGACTGCGTCACGTCCTGCACGGTCCCGCGCACGCGGACCGCCTCGCCCTGGTCGCCGTGGTCGGCGACCGCGCGGATGCGCAGCCAGGTCGCGCCGTTCGGCGCGTCGAGCAGCCGCACCTCGACGTCGATCGGGACGCCGTGCTCGAGGAGGGCGGCGTACGCCGCGCGCACGGTCTCGTGGTGGTCGGGGTGCAGGATGGCGAAGAAGTCCTGTTCCGCGTTGCCGCCAGGGCTACGACGCACCTGGCAGAGGCGGTAGGTCTCCTCCGACCAGGTCGCCTCCCCGGTGCGCACGTCGAAGGACCAGCTGCCGATCCGGGCCAGCGCCTGCAGCTCGGCGAACCGCTCGTCGCGGTGGATCAGCTCGTCGAGCAGCGCGCGCTGCTCGTCGTAGTCGCGGGCCCGGTAGAGGAACCCCTGGACCTCGCCGTCGGGACCGACCACGGGGGAGTGGCTGATCATCGCCCAGGTCGTGGTGCCGTCGGCCCGCCGCAGCTGGTAGGCGATGTTGGTGCGCGGCGCGGTGCCGAGGTGGCGGCGCACCAGGTGGTCGCGCATGTCGCGGCGGCCCTGCTCGTCGAGGACGTCGTAGGCCGACAGGGTGGCCATCGCCTCGGGGCGGACGCCGAGCATCGCGGCCATCCGGGCGTTGGCGTAGGTGGTGCGACCGGCGTCGTCGAGCATCCACAGCCCGTCGGGCACGGCGTCGAGCAGCAGCGTCGCGTCCGCCAGCGCCGGTGCGGGCGCGGCGGCGCCCCCCTCCCGGCCCGTCACGCGACCATCCTCGCGTCTGGGCGGTCCCCGTGAGGGCAAGACGCGGCAACCCGCGCAGAAGACCGTGCAGAAGAACGCGCGGAGGACACGGAGAGGGGCCGGGCCACCAGGCCGTCGGGGCCGCGGCGTCGGTAAATGTCACAGTCCGTGGTCGCTCCCCGGGGTGCACTCCTAGGGTCGGCGTGTGAGCAACGAGACGTTCGAGGGCGGCCTCGACGAGCCGAGCGGTCTGGAGCCCGCACAGGGCACGCTCGACCTCGCCGCCCCGGAGGACCGTCACGACCGTGGCGACTGGGAGGCGGCGGCCGCCGCCGTGCTGCGCAAGGCCCGGCGCCTCGGTGACGACGACCCCGACCACCTCGTCTGGGAGCGGCTCGCCCGCACCAGCCTCGACGGCATCGCGGTCACCCCGCTCGGCACCCCCGCCGACCTCGAGGGGCTGACCACCGCCGGCCGGCCGACGCGGTCCGGCGCCTGGGACGTCCGCGCGCACCTCGCGCTCGGCGACGACGTCCGCGCCGACCACGAGACGCTCATGGCCGACCTCGAGGGCGGCGCGACCTCGCTGTGGCTGCAGGCCGCGGGCACGACGCCGCGGTGGGCCGAGCTGCTCGACGGGGTCTTCCTCGACCTCGCACCCGTCGTGCTGGAGACCGACGACCGGGCGGTGGCGGTGGCCCACGAGCTGCTCGACCACCTGCTCGACCGCCCCGACGCGGGCGAGCTCCACCCCGGGACCAACCTGGGCGTGCCGGCCGCGCTGGCCGACGCCGAGCTCGCCCACCGCGCGGTGCGCGCCGGGGTCGCGGCCTACGTCGTGGACGCGAGCCGGTGGCACGACCTCGGGGCCTCCGACGTGCAGGAGCTCGCGTGGTCGCTGGCCGCCGGCGCGGCGTACCTCCGCGCGCTGAGCGAGGCGGGCACGCCCCTGGACGACGCCGTGCGGCTCGTGGAGTTCCGCTACTCCGCCAGCGCCGAGCAGTTCCCGACGATCGCCAAGCTGCGCGCGGCCCGCCGGCTGTGGGCCCGGGTGCTCGAGCTCAGCGAGGCGACGCCCGCCGAGCAGCGCCAGCACGTGGTCACCAGCCGCGCGATGCTCAGCGCCTACGACCCCTACGTCAACGTGCTGCGCACGACCGTCGCGGCCTTCGCCGCGGGCGTCGGCGGGGCGGACGCCGTGACCGTGCTGCCCTTCGACACCCCGCTCGGCCAGCCCGAGACGCTCGGGCGACGGATCGCTCGCAACACCAGCGCGCTGCTCGTCGAGGAGTCCCACGTCGCCGTGGTGAGCGACCCGGCGGGCGGGGCGTACGCCGTCGAGCGGCTCACCGACGACCTCGCCGTCGCCGCGTGGGAGCTGTTGGGCGAGCTCGACGAGTCGGGCGACCTCGAGCCGCGGATGCGCGAGCTCGTCGACGCGACCGTCGCCGAGCGCGACCGCCGGGTGGCCACGCGGCGCCAGCCGCTCACCGGCCTGAGCGAGTTCCCCGCCACCGACGAGCAGCTGCCGCAGCGCGAGCCCAGCCGTGACGACCGCGAGGTGCGCCGCTGGGGTGCGGCCTTCGAGGCGCTGCGGGCCGAGCCGGCCGCCCGACCGGTGCGGCTCGCACCGCTCGGCACCGTCGCCCAGCACACCGCGCGCGCTACGTTCGCGACCAACCTGCTCGCCGCCGGTGGCATCGGCACCACCCAGGACGCCGGCTCGCCGGTCACCTGCGTCGTCGGCACCGACGCGGCCTACGACGCCGAGGGCGCCGAGCTGGCCGAGCGGCTGCGCGCCGAGGGCGTCACGTGGGTGGTGGTCGCCGGCAAGCCGCGCGCGTGGGCCGACGACTCCTGCGCGACGGGCGTCGACGCGATCGAGTTCCTGACCCGGACGAGGGAGAAGCTGGCATGAGCGTCCCGAAGAGCTTCCGCGGGCTGCCGCTGGGTGGTTCCGAGACGGGCGCCGGCGCGCCTGACCCGACCAGCGGTGGTGCGGACGCCGCCGAGGGCTGGCTCAGCCCCGAGGGCATCCGGATCAGTCCGCGCTACGACGCCGCCGACCTCGCGGGCCTCGACGCCCTCGACACCTGGCCCGGCCTCTCGCCGTTCCTGCGCGGGCCCTACCCGACGATGTACACCACCCAGCCGTGGACGATCCGGCAGTACGCCGGGTTCTCGACCGCGGAGGAGTCCAACGCGTTCTACCGCCGCAACCTCGCGGCGGGGCAGAAGGGGCTGAGCGTCGCCTTCGACCTCGCCACCCACCGCGGCTACGACTCCGACCACCCGCGCGTGCGCGGCGACGTCGGCATGGCGGGGGTGGCCATCGACTCGATCTACGACACCCGGACCCTCTTCGACGGCATCCCGCTCGACGAGATGTCGGTGTCGATGACCATGAACGGCGCCGTCCTGCCGGTGCTGGCGCTCTACATCGCCGCCGCCGAGGAGCAGGGGGTGGGGCCGGAGCAGCTCAGCGGGACCATCCAGAACGACATCCTCAAGGAGTTCATGGTCCGCAACACCTACATCTACCCGCCCGAGCCGAGCATGCGGATCATCTCCGACATCTTCAGCTACACCTCGGCGCGGATGCCCCGGTTCAACTCCATCTCGATCTCCGGCTACCACATCCAGGAGGCCGGGGCGACGCAGGACCTCGAGCTCGCCTACACCCTCGCCGACGGCGTCGAGTACATCCGCGCCGGGCTCGCGACCGGGATGACCATCGACCAGTTCGCCCCGCGGCTGAGCTTCTTCTGGGCCATCGGGATGAACTTCTTCATGGAGGTCGCCAAGCTGCGCGCGGCCCGGGCGCTGTGGGCGCGGCTGGTGCGCCAGTTCGACCCGCAGAACCCCAAGTCGCTCTCGCTGCGCACCCACAGCCAGACCTCCGGCTGGTCGCTGACCGCCCAGGACGTCTTCAACAACGTCGGTCGCACCTGCATCGAGGCGATGGCCGCGACCCAGGGCCACACCCAGTCGCTGCACACCAACGCCCTCGACGAGGCGATCGCGCTGCCGACCGACTTCTCGGCACGCATCGCCCGCAACACCCAGCTGCTGCTGCAGCAGGAGAGCGGCACCACCGGGACCATCGACCCCTGGGCCGGCAGCTACTACGTCGAGCGGCTCACCCACGACCTGGCCGAGAAGGCGTGGGCCCACATCCAGGAGGCCGAGCAGGCCGGAGGGATGGCCAAGGCGATCGAGCAGGGCATCCCCAAGATGCGCATCGAGGAGGCCGCCGCCCGCACCCAGGCCCGCATCGACTCCGGCACCCAGAAGGTCATCGGGGTCAACACCTACCGCCTCGACGCCGAGGACGCCCTCGACGTGCTGCGCGTCGACAACGACGACGTCTACCGCCGCCAGGTCGCCAAGCTCGAGCGGCTGCGCGACGAGCGCGACGACGAGCAGGTGCGCTCCACCCTGGAGGCGCTCACCCGGGCCGCCGAGGGCACCCCCGGCCCCGACCTCGAGGGCAACCTCCTGGCGCTGGCCGTCGACGCCGCGCGCGCCAAGGCCACCGTCGGTGAGATCAGCGACGCCCTGGAGAAGGTCTACGGTCGCCACCAGGCCACGATCCGTACGATCAGCGGCGTGTTCCGCGACGAGGCCGCCGCCGGCGAGGGCGGCTCGCTGGTGCGCCAGGTGCTCGACGCCACCGCGGAGTTCGAGGAGGCCGAGGGCCGCCGCCCCCGCATCCTCGTCGCCAAGATGGGCCAGGACGGCCACGACCGCGGCCAGAAGGTCATCGTCTCGGCCTTCGCCGACATGGGCTTCGACGTCGACGTGGGGCCGCTGTTCTCCACGCCCGAGGAGGTCGCCCAGCAGGCGGTCGACGCCGACGTGCACATCGTCGGGGTCAGCTCGCTCGCCGCGGGTCACCTGACGCTGCTCCCCGCCCTGAAGCAGGCGCTGGCAGAGCAGGGCGCCCCCGACACGATGGTGGTCATCGGCGGAGTCATCCCGCCCGACGACGTGCCGACGCTCAAGGAGATGGGTGCCGCCGCGGTGTTCCTGCCGGGCACCGTCATCGCCGAGTCGGCCCTCGACCTCCTGGCCAGGTTGCGTGAGCAGCTCGGTCACTGACCTCCTTGCGGGTATCCGCGAGGGTCGACGGGCGGCGGTGTCGCGCGCGATCACGCTGGTCGAGTCGTCGAAGCGCGAGCACCGCGAGGCGGCCCGTGAGCTGCTGAGCGAGCTGACCCGGGGCGCGGCGGCAGGGGTGCACAGCCCGGCGGTGCGCGTCGGCATCAGCGGGGTGCCCGGCGTCGGCAAGTCGACGTTCATCGAGGCCATCGGCACCCGTCTGACCGCGGGCGGCCACCGTGTGGGCGTGCTGGCCGTCGACCCCTCGAGCGTCCGCACCGGCGGCTCGGTGCTCGGGGACAAGACCCGGATGGGCCGGCTGTCGGTCGACCAGCGGGCCTTCATCCGGCCCTCCCCGGCGGCCGGCACCCTGGGCGGGGTCGCCCGGGCGACGGTGCAGGCGATGGCGGTGCTCGAGGCCGCGGCGTACGACGTGGTGCTGGTCGAGACCGTCGGCGTGGGGCAGTCCGAGGTGACGGTCGCGGGGATGGTCGACACGTTCCTCTTCCTCACCCTGGCCCGCACCGGCGACCAGCTGCAGGGGATCAAGAAGGGGATCCTCGAGATCGCCGACGTCATCGCGGTCAACAAGGCCGACGGCGACCGGGAGACCGAGGCGAGGAGCGCGGCTCGCGAGCTGGCCGGTGCGCTGCGGCTCGTGCGGGGCAAGGGGGAGTGGGCGCCCCCGGTCGTCACGGTCTCCGGCCTGCACGACGTCGGCGTCGAGGACCTGTGGGGGCGGGTGCTGGCCCACCGCGAGCACCTCGGGGCGGACGGGCTGGC
>Ga0325401_1000634_pt1 | contig 26560 bp, 27 predicted proteins | sample PopdelMetagenome_FD_205666 | JGI IMG/M metagenome (GOLD analysis project Ga0325401, IMG submission 205666) | Populus deltoides microbial communities from Bellville, Georgia, United States - Xylem-PdKOR-R2 | ecosystem: Host-associated > Plants > Phyllosphere > Stem > Wood/Secondary xylem | place...
TCGTCCTCGAGCGTCGGGCGCACCAGGCAGGGCCGGTCCGGCAGCTCCAGCACCCCGCCCCCGAGCTCGCCGAGCCGGTCGAGCACCGCCTCGAGGGCGGGCCGGTCGTCGGTGCGCCCGTCGCAGACCGCCCCGAAGGAGGTGAGCTCGAGCCGCGGTCCGCTCGCGGAGACCTGGTACGGCGTGCTGCCGCTCGTCGACGGCAGCGGACGGCGCACGACGGCGCCGCCCACCGCGAGCACGAGGGCCAGGACGAGGAGCAGGAGCAGCGCCCGGCGCGCGGTCACGACCGCGGGCGACTGAGGCCGAGCACCTGCCGGGCCGCACGGGTGCGGGCGTCGTCGCGTGGCCCGGCCGCGGCGACGATGAGCCGGTGGCGCACCCGCATGAGCGGCATCCGCAGGCGGCTGGCCAGCAGGTCGGAGTCCCGGAGGTCGGCGCGCTCGACGCGACGGAGCCGGCGGGTGAACCCGACCTGGTCGGCAATGCCCTCGGAGCTCTGGGCTGCCGACGACGAGCCCGACCCGATGCGGAAGCCGACGAGCGTCTCGTCCAGACCGACGAAGTCGCCGCGCTCCAGCAGCGCCAGGGTCAGGGCGAGGTCGTGGGCGATCCACGGTGCGTCGGCCGGCACTCCCCCGATCGCCTCGTAGTCCGCGCGCCGGAACATCAGGTTGGCGTAGGCGCCGAGCGGGTTGCCGGTGTGCCGCACCACCCGGCGCACGACGGTCCGCCGGTCGCGACGGCCCACCAGGTCGCGGTGGCGCAGGCTGCGGTCGGCGTAGAGGACGCGGTCGTCCTCGTCGATCATGTGCTGACGGCAGCTGACGACGGCGACATCCGGGTCGGCCAGCGCGGCGACCTGGCGGGCCAGCACCGGCGGGTAGAGCACGTCGTCGGCGGCGAGGATCTTGACCAGCGGTGCCCGGGCGAACGCGACCGCGCGGGCGACGTTCTCGGGCCCGGGGACGGTCTCGGGGTTGTCGACGACGCGGATCCGCGGGTCGTCGAAGGACCGCACGACCTCGCCCGACCGGTCGGGGCTCGCGTTGTGGACGACGACCAGCTCGAAGTCCCCGAAGGTCTGGTCGAGGACGCTCTGCACGGTCCGCGCGACGAAGCGCTCCTTCATGTAGAGCGGCACGCAGACCGAGACGGCGGGCACGTGTGCGGGGTCGCCAGGGGTCGGCTGCGCCCCGCTCGCCCCCGTCACGCGGGTCAATCTAGCCCTCACACCCGTTGTCGCGGGCGACGAACCCTCACGCACCGGTGGTCGAGCAGCGAGCGCCGGCGAGCGTCGTCGAGCGTCGGCGGTGGTCGAGCAGCGAGCGCCGGCGAGCGTCGTCGAGCGTCGGCGGTGGTCGAGCAGCGAGCGCCAGCGAGCGTCGTCGAGACCCGGTGACCTGTGGCCGGGACCCAGCCCGGGCTGCGGTGGTCTCGACGACGTTCGGCGCTGGGGCGCCTCTCTGCTCGACTCTCTGCTCGACCAGCGACGAGCGGCCGGCCATCGACTGGCGCCTAGGGTGGCGGCGTGTCAGCGATGCGCGACCTGTCGGGGTTCACCGGGGCCGGCTACGAGGTGGGTCGCGGCCGGCTGACCCAAGTGCTGTGGCTCCTGGTGTCGGGGGCGGTGTTCGTGCGGTGGTGGTGCCCCGCACGGCTGCGGGTCGCGATCCTGCGGGCGTTCGGGGCCACGATCGGCGAGGGCGTGCTGGTGCGCCACCGGGTGCGGGTGCACTGGCCGTGGAAGCTCACGATCGGCGACCACTCCTGGATCGGCGAGGGGGTGTGGCTGCTCAACCTCGAGCCCGTCACCATCGGCCGGCAGGTGTGCGTCTCGCAGGACGTGCTGCTGTGCACCGGCAGTCACGACCGCCGCTCGCCCACCTTCGAGTTCGACAACGCCCCGATCACCGTCGGCGACGGTGCGTGGATCGCGGCGCGGGCCACCGTCCTGCGCGGCGTCCACGTCGGCGAGGGCGCGACGGTCGGCGCCACCGCGCTCGTCGTGCGCGACGTGCCCGCGCACGCGACCGTCACCGCGCCCCCCGGGGGGTGAGCCTGGCCCGAGGAGGCTGCGACAGAGTGGGCGGCGTGCCGACCGCTCTCATCACCGGGATCACCGGTCAGGACGGGCTCTACCTCGCCGAGTTCCTGGTCGCGAAGGGCTACGAGGTCCACGGGCTGATCCGTGGGCAGGACAACCCCAAGCAGCACCTGGTGCGCTCGCTCGTCCCGCAGGTGCACCTCCACCGCGGCGACCTCACGGACATGACCAGCCTGGTGCGCGCGCTGCGCGAGTCCCAGCCCGACGAGGTCTACAACCTCGGGGCCGTGTCCTCGGTCGCCTACTCCTGGGACAACGCCCACCTCACCACCGACGTCACCGCGGTCGGGGTGCTCAACGTCCTCGAGGCGCTGCGCCTGCACCTGGGCGACGACCCGGGTCGCGTCCGCTTCTACCAGGCCTCGAGCTCCGAGATCTTCGGCAAGGCGCAGGAGACCCCGCAGACCGAGCGGACCCTGCCGTGGCCGCGCTCGCCGTACGGCGTCAGCAAGGTCTACGGGCACTACCTCACCATCAACTCGCGCGAGTCCTACGGCATGCACGCCTCGTCGGGGATCCTCTTCAACCACGAGTCCCCGCGGCGCGGCCTGGAGTTCGTGACCCGCAAGATCAGCCACGGGGTCGCGCGGATCGCGCTGGGCCTGCAGGACGAGCTGGTCATGGGCAACCTCGACGCCCACCGCGACTGGGGCTTCGCGGGCGACTACGTCGAGGCCATGTGGCTGCAGCTGCAGCGCGACGAGCCCGACGACTACATCGTCGCCACCGGGGAGACCCACGCGGTGCGCGACTTCGTCGCGGCCGCCTTCCAGCACGTCGGCATCGACGACTGGGAGCGCCACGTGCGCACCGACCCGCGCTTCACGCGCCCGGCCGAGGTCGACCACATCGTCGGCGACGCGAGCAAGGCGCGCGCGGAGCTCGGCTGGAAGCCGCGGGTGACGTTCCGCGAGCTAGTCGCGATGATGGTCGACGCCGACGTGGCCGAGCAGGCCGCCGCGGCGTCACGCTCCGCCCGGTCGTAGCGCAGCGAGCGGACGCGCCGCTCGCCGAGCGGCGCAGCCGACAGGAATGACTAGACAGTCCGGGAAATGACTCAACCGCGGCCCGCCCGAGCCGACCGTGCACCGGGGGGACGATCCGATGAGCACACCGGATCGCTGTCGGGTCCCGGCCGTGCCGGTGACCCCTGAAGATCCGGAGCACCCATGGGCCACGCCACGACCGAACGTCCCGACGCGTCCGACGCACTGAGCACGCTCGACCGGCTGGTCGCGGTCGCCCGGCTCAGCGAGGACGGCACCGTCGTCGACGCCGGGGTCCGGCTGTGCGAGCTGCTGGGCCGCGACACCGAGGACCTGCGGGGCCGCCACCTCGCCACGCTGCTGCGCCCGGACCGCGCCGGTGCCGAGGGGTCGGCCTGGGAGCGTCTCCTCACCGGACCTACCGAGACGGCCTGGGTCCACGCGGACGGCTCGACGGTGTGGCTCAAGGGCGAGTGCCGCCCGCTCGGCGCCGGCGTGCTCTACGCCGCCACGGAGACCGTCGAGCCGATCGACGACGACGCCGCTGCCGCCGCCGAGCTGGCGCGGGCGGAGGTCGAGGCCCGCCTGGCCGCCGTCGACCGCGCGCAGGCGGTCATCGAGTTCGACCTCGAGGGCAACGTGCTCGCGGCCAACGACAACTTCCTGAGGGCGATGGGCTACACCCAGCGCGAGGTCGTCGGTCAGCACCACAGCATGTTCTGCACCGAGGAGCACACCCGCTCGGTGGAGTACCGCGACTTCTGGCTGCGCCTCGGCAAGGGCGAGGTCATCGCCGGACGGTTCCACCGCCGCGGCAAGTACGCCCGCGACGTCTACATCCAGGCGACGTACAACCCCGTCCTCGACCTCGCCGGCGAGCCGGTCAAGATCGTGAAGTACGCCTACGACGTCACGAGCGAGGTCGACCGCGAGCACCGGGTCGCACGCGGGGCCGAGGAGATGACCGAGACGGTCCGGGCCCTGGCCGACTCGATCGAGGACATCGCCACGGAGTCGCGGACGGCGACCGAGCTCGCGTCCCAGACCCACGACAACGCCGAGCAGGGCGTCGAGGCGCTCCGCGCGTCGATCGAGGCGATCCGGCTGATCCAGCGCTCGTCCGGCGCGATCAGCGACATCGCCAAGGTCATCTCCTCCATCGCGGAGCAGACGAACCTGCTGGCGTTCAACGCCTCCATCGAGGCGGCCCGGGCCGGGGAGCACGGGGTCGGCTTCTCCATCGTCGCGGGCGAGGTGCGCAAGCTGGCCGAGCGCTCGTCGCAGGCCGCCCGTGAGATCGGCGAGCTGATCGCCGAGGCAGCCGAGCGCGTCGACCAGGGCTCGGACGTGTCCAAGCGTGCGGAGAACGCCTTCGAGCGCATCGTCACCAGCGTCGTGCGCACCAACGAGGCGATCCTCGCGATCTCGGGCTCGACGAAGAAGCAGCAGCGGGCCTCCGAACGCGTGAACGAGCTCATCGGCGAGCTCGCGAGCGAGCGGTGAGTCCGTCGTGAGCCCCGTCGTGAGCGCCGTCGTGAGCCCCGTCGTGAGCGGCGCTCAGGAGGTCAGGCTCGGTCTCCTGCGGGCCGCGGGGATGGACGTCGCGCTGCCCCTCGACGCGCTGCGCGAGGTGGTCCCGCACCCCGAGTCCCTGGTCGCGCTGCCGGTGCGAGCGGTCGGACTCCTCGGCGCGATGGCGCTGCGCAGCACGGTGCTGCCCGTGGTCGACCTCAGCGCGCTCGCCCAGGTCGAGCCGGCGGACGTCGACGGCGCGCGTGTGGTGGTCGTCGTCGCGCACGACGGACGCCTGGTCGGCGTCGTCGTGGACGAGGTGCGCGGCGTGGCGAGCGTGGCGCGCGAGCTCCTCCAGGCCGTCGCGGCGGACGGCGCCGCCCTGCTGTTCTCGCACCTCGCCCAGGTCGGCGACGACGCCACCTGCACCAGCGTGCTCGACCCCGCGGCCCTCACGAGCCTGCCGGGTGTGCCCACCGTCGAGGAACGCCGCCTCGCGGCCTCCGGCGGCGGGGACGTCACGGAGACGACGGCCCGTCCGTCGCTGACCGTCGTCCGCTGCGGCTCCCAGCTGCTCGCCCTGGCGATCTCCGACATCCTCACGACCGTGCCCCTGCTCGGCACCACCCCGTCCGTCCTCTCGGGCGGTCACTGCCTGGGCACGACCGTCCACGGCGGCCGGGAGCTGCCGGTGCTCGACCCGATGTCGCTGCTCGGCCTCGACCCGCTCCCCCGTGACGAGGTGGCGGCCGGGGTCGTCGTACCCGTGGGCGGCGGGGAGGTGGTGCTGGCCGTCAGCCGGCTCGAGCTGCTGCAGCACTCACCCGGACCGACGATGCCGGTGCCGCCGCAGGCGGCCCGTCGCAGCGACCTCGTCGACGGGGTCCAGCAGCTCGGCGGCGAGACGTGCCTGGTCCTGCGGGGCGAGGGCCTGCGCGCCGACCCCGACGTCCAGGCGTTCGCCGCGCTGGGGTGCGCCGTCGGCGACGCGGCGCACGGGTCCGGTACGGACGACGCCGGGGCGACGGGTCCCACCTGCCTGACCTACGCGGTCGGCGGGGTGCTCGTGGCGACCCCGCTCGACCAGGTGGTCGAGATCCTGCCGTCCCCGGACGAGCTCACCAGCACCCACGTCCCGGACGTCAGCGGCCTCGCGGTGCACCGCGGTCACACCGTGACCGTCGTGGAGCTCGGTGCGGTCCTCGGCCGCACCTCGGCGCAGGCGGGTGCCGGGTGCCTGCTGCTCGTCGAGGTCGACGGTCGTCACGTCGGCTTCGCGGTGGACCGGCTCCACGACATCCGGCCCCGCACCTGGTCGGACCCCGAGGCCCCACCGCGCCCCGATCGCGAGGTCCGCCACCGCCTCCTCGAGACGGCGCCGCTGGTGCGGGTGGCCGGAGTCGACCGGCTCCTGCCCGAGCTCGACCTGCACCACGTCGCGCGCACGCTGCTCGTCGGCGAGGCGCAGGCCGACCGGTCGCCCGCACTCGTCGGAGCCGTGGCATGAGCGCCGTGACGTCGGAGCAGCACCGGCTGCGCAGCCACGACTTCCGCGCTCCCGGCGCCGCCGACGTACGACGCGTCCTCGCGGCCGCCGGCGACGAGGTCGACGGCCCGTGGGAGGCGGCGTGCGAGCAGCTGGAACTCGACCCGGACCCGCAGGCGCTCACCCTCGCCGACCTCGAGCAGGTCACGGCCGTCATCGGTCGCGCGGGCGGGGTCGTGGGACTGCTCGCCCGCTCGACGACGATCCGCATCGCGACCTACCGCGAGCTCGCCGCCCGGGCCGAGCAGGCCGCGGCACCACCCTGGGACTGGGCGCGGCGCGCTCTCGACGAGCTGCTGCGCACGCGTGTGCCCAGCCGACGCCGGCTGCAGGAGATCGCCGACCTCGACCCCTTCTGCTCCGAGCTGCGACCCGATCTCGACCAGGTCGCGGCCCGGGCCGCGCAGCGCACCGGCGCGGCGGTCGGGGCGATCAACATCCTGCTGGAGGGTGCGCAGGGCACGGCCGGCCAGCACGGGATGCCCGAGTGGATGGTCCGGGTCGGGGGGACGCCGGCGGAGTGGAGCTTCTGCTCCACGATCCGGCGGACCCGCACGGAGCACGTCGTGCCGGATGCGCACGCCGACGTCCTGCACCGGGTCAACCCGCTGGTCTTCCACGAGGGCACGGCGAGCTACGCGGGCGTGCCCCTGCTGACCCCCCGGGGCGAGGTCGTCGGCACCTGCTGCGTCGCGGACGTGCGGGCGCACGACTTCACCGCGGCCGACCTGGCGGCGCTGGCCGAGGAGGCCGCGGTCGTCGTGCAGACGCTGGAGGAACGGCGCTCGGCGCGGGTGCGGCGGGGCGAGCTCAGCGACTGAGGACGCCGCCAGCCGCTCGGCGTTCGGTCAGTGGTCGAGCAGCCCGAGCAGGTAGGCGCCGTACCCGCTCTTGACCAGCGGCTCGGCGAGCTCGCGCAGGCGGGTGTCGTCGACGAAGCCCATGCGCCAGGCGACCTCCTCCGGGCAGCCGATCTTGAGGCCCTGGCGGTGCTCGATCGCGCGCACGTAGTTGCCGGCCTCGTTGAGGTCGTCGACCGTGCCGGTGTCGAGCCAGGCGGCGCCGCGCGGCAGCACCTCGACCTGCAGCCGGCCCTCCTCGAGGTAGATCCGGTTCAGGTCGGTGATCTCGAGCTCGCCGCGCGGCGACGGCTTCAGCGCGGCGGCCTTCTCGACGACGTCGGGGGCGTAGAAGTAGAGGCCCGGCACGGCGAAGTCGCTCTTCGGCTCGGCCGGCTTCTCCTCGAGCGAGAGCGCCTTGCCGGACTCGTCGAACTCCACCACGCCGTACGCCGTCGGGTCGGCCACGCGGTAGCCGAAGACGGCCGCACCGTCGAGGTCGTCGAAGCGGTTGAGCCGGGAGCCCAGGCCGTTGCCGTAGAAGATGTTGTCGCCGAGGACGAGGCCGACCCGGTCGTCGCCGACGTGGTCGGCGCCGATCACGAACGCCTGGGCCAGGCCGTCGGGCGAGGGCTGCACGGCGTAGGTGATCAAGATGCCGAACTGCGAGCCGTCGCCCAGCAGCCGGCGGAACTGCTCGGCCTCGTGCGGGGTGGTGATGACCAGCACGTCCTCGATGCCGGCGAGCATCAAGGTGGTGAGCGGGTAGTAGATCATCGGCTTGTCGTAGACCGGCATGAGCTGCTTGCTCACCGCGAGGGTGATGGGGTGCAGCCGGGAGCCGGTGCCTCCGGCCAGGATGATTCCGCGCATGGCTCGCGACCCTAACGAGGATCACACCGGCTGAGAAACCGGAGCGCGGCTCCCGATGGCCTAGGGTCGAGCCCCGTGGACCGCATTCTCGTGACCGGCGGCGCCGGCTTCATCGGCTCGAACTTCGTGCACCACGTGGTGCGCAACACCGAGGCCCGGGTGACCGTCCTCGACAAGCTGACCTACGCCGCCAGCGAGGCCTCCCTGGCCGAGCTCCCCGCCGACCGGGTCGAGCTCGTCGTCGGCGACATCACCGACGCCGAGGTCGTCGACCGGCTCTTCGCCGAGCACGACGCCGTCGTCCACTTCGCGGCCGAGTCGCACAACGACAACTCGCTGCACGACCCGTCGCCGTTCATCCAGACCAACATCGTCGGCACGTTCACGCTGCTCGAGGCGGCGCGCAAGCACGACACCCGCCTGCACCATGTCTCGACCGACGAGGTCTACGGCGACCTGGAGCTCGACGACCCGAACAGGTTCACCGAGGACACGCCGTACAACCCGTCGTCGCCGTACTCCGCCTCCAAGGCCGGTTCCGACCACCTCGTGCGTGCTTGGGTGCGCAGCTTCGGGGTGCGCGCGACCATCTCCAACTGCTCCAACAACTACGGTCCCTGGCAGCACGTCGAGAAGTTCATCCCCCGGATGATCACCAACCTCATCGACGGCGTGCCGCCGAAGGTCTACGGCGACGGCCTCAACGTCCGCGACTGGATCCACGCCGACGACCACTCCTCGGCGGTGCTCGCGATCCTGCGCGACGGCCAGTACGGCGAGACCTACCTCATCGGCGCCGACGGCGAGCGCAACAACCTCCAGGTCGTGAAGGCCCTGCTCGCGGCGTTCGACCGCAGCGAGGACGACATCGAGTTCGTCACCGACCGCGCCGGCCACGACCGCCGCTACGCGATCGAGTCCGGCAAGCTGCGCTCCCAGCTCGGCTGGGCCCCGCGCTTCGAGGACTTCGAGACCGGCCTCGCCGACACCGTCGAGTGGTACCGCAGCCACGAGGAGTGGTGGCGTCCGGCCAAGCAGGCCACCGAGGCCTTCTACGCCTCGAAGGGGCAGTGAGCATGGCCGAGCTCGCCGTCGAGTCGACTGCGATCCCCGGGCTGCTCATCGTCCGGATGCCGGTCCACGAGGACGCCCGCGGCTGGTTCAAGGAGAACTGGCAGCGCGAGAAGATGACCGCGCTGGGCCTGCCGGACTTCGGCCCGGTGCAGCACAACATCTCCTACAACGCCCACCGCGGCGCGACCCGCGGCGTGCACACCGAGCCGTGGGACAAGTTCGTCTCGGTCGTCACCGGCCGGATCTTCGGCGCCTGGGTCGACATGCGCGAGGGCGACACCTTCGGCGCGACCGTGACGGTCGAGGCCGACCCGAGCGTCGCGGTCTTCGTGCCGCGCGGCGTCGGCAACTCCTACCAGGCGCTGGAGGACGGCACGACGTACTCCTACCTGGTCAACGACCACTGGCGTGCCGGCACGACGTACCCGGCGCTCAACCTCGCCGACCCGACCGTGGCGATCGCGTGGCCGATCCCCCTCGACGAGGCCGAGATCTCGGACAAGGACAAGACCACGCCGTACCTCGACGACGTCGTGCCGATGGCCCCGCGCCGCACGCTGATCGTCGGCGCGCACGGCCAGCTGGGGCGGGCGCTCCAGGCGGAGTTCCCCGGCGCCGACCTGGTCGACCTCCGCGCCGGCGAGGGCGTCTCGGTGCTCGACGTCAGCGACGCTGCTCAGGTGGCCGAGTGGCCGTGGCGCGAGTACGACCTCGTGCTCAACGCCGCCGCCTACACCGCGGTCGACGCCGCCGAGACCGCCGACGGTCGCCGCACGGCCTGGGCCGCCAACGCCTCGGCGCCGGCCACGCTCGCCCGGCTCGCCGCCGAGCACCGCTTCACCCTCGTCCACTACTCCAGCGAGTACGTGTTCGACGGCACCCTGGACCCCCACGCCGAGGACGAGCCCCTCTCGCCGCTCGGCGTCTACGCGCAGTCCAAGGCCGCCGGCGACATCGCCGTGGCCGCCGCGCCGCGTCACTACGTCCTGCGCACCTCGTGGGTCATCGGCGAGGGCAAGAACTTCGTGCGCACGATGCAGCAGCTCGCGACCGGCGGCGTCAGCCCGACCGTCGTCGACGACCAGGTCGGCCGGCTGACGTTCACCGGCGAGCTCTCGCGGGCCACCCGGCACCTGCTCGAGTCGGGCGCGGCGTACGGCACCTACAACGTGAGCAACGGCGGTGACCCGACGTCGTTCGCCGACGTCGCCAAGGCCGTCTTCGAGCTGTCCGGCCGCTCGGCCGACGACGTCTCGGCGACGTCGACGGAGGAGTACTTCGCCGGCAAGGACCTCGCCCCGCGACCGCTGCGCAGCGTCATGGACCTGTCGAAGATCCGCGCCACCGGCTTCGAGCCGGAGGACGCCCGCACCGCCCTCGAGCGGTACGTCGCCGCCTCGAGCTGAGGTCAGCCGGCTGACCCCCGGCGCTCGGCTGTCGAGCTTCTGGGTCAATGCTTCGACCGCCCGTGGCGGCGGGGGGTCCTCCGCCCCGCTGGTCGAGCAGCGAGCGCCAGCGAGCGTCGTCGAGACCCCGCGCGAACTGTGGCGGGGTCACAGCCACAGCCTGCGGTGGTGGTCTCGACGACGCTCGGTCCTGGCGGACCTCACTGCTCGACCAGCGGTGGCGTGTTGAGGGTACGCCCTGCGCGGCCGCCGGATCAGGAGGCCCGCTGGGCCTGTCTTGAGACCACTTACGGTGTCAGATGATCAGGAACCGGCCCGGTCGTAGTCGTCCTCGAGCCGGACGATGTCGTCCTCGCCGGTGTACTCGCCGCGCTGGACCTCGATGATCACGAGGGTCTCGTCGTCGGCGTTGCAGATGCGGTGGGGCTGGCGGAGCGCGATGTCGCACGACTCACCGGGGCCGAGGACGACGGTCTCGCCGTCGATCACGCAGGTGGCCGTGCCGGACACGACGAACCAGTGCTCGGCGCGGTGCTCGTGGGTCTGGTAGGAGAGCCGCTGCTGCGGCGTCACCACGATCCGCTTGACCTTGAAGCCGGGCCCCTCGTCGAGCACGTGCCACGAGCCCCACGGGCGATCGTCAGACTCCAGAACCATTCCCGACCTTCCCCGCACGATGCTGTCGCGAGCACCCTACGGGACCCGCACCGGGCCTCGCCCGTCAGCGACGTGTGAGGTTGGACAACGCCGGACGCACGTCGGCGAGGTAGACGAAGGCCGCGATGGTGAAGGCGATCGAGAGGATCCCGACCGGCGATCCCAGGAGGTGCAGCGCGAGCCCCAGCCCGAGGATCGCGCACCAGGCGACCTTGGTGAGCTTGCCGGCGGCCTCGTAGGAGCGGCCGGAGAACATCAGGGCGCTGACGAAGGCGAAGAGCTTCACCGCGAGCAGCACGTAGAACAGGATCAGGTAGAACGTGCCCTCGATCTGGATGACGTCCACGGCCCCCACCCTAACGGGGCAGGACGCACGAGAGCCCCGCAACCACCGGGCTGCGGGGCTCTCGGGACGACGTGCGCCGGGTCAGCTCGCCGACTTCTTCGCCGGCGCCTTCCTTGCGGTCGACTTCTTGGCGGTCGACCTCGTGGCGGTCGACTTGCCGGCCGGCGCCTTCGTGGCGGTGGCCGGACGCGTTGTGGACTTCTTCGCGGGTGTCCGCTTGGTGGACTTCGTCGCGGTGACGCGCTCGCCGGTGGTCTTGGAGACGTTGCCCGGGTCGACGGAGGAGGAGGTCTCCTTGCGCAGCCGGTTGACGACGACCTCGCCGCGCTTGGCGAGCTCGGTGTAGGTGCCGGTCGCGGTCTCGACGTTCTCGGTCACGAACTTCTGCGCCTCGGCCTGCAGCTCCGCCACGCGCTTCTCGACGGCCTCGCGACGGGCGCGGGCCTCCTTGGTGAGCTCCTCGACGCGAGCCGCGACGACGGTGGTCGCCTGGTCGCGCAGCGACTTCGGCTCGAAGTCGAAGTCCTTGACCGACTTCCGCACGGTGGTGAAGCGCTGCTGCGCCTCCTTCTGAGCGGAGGCGATGCGCTCCTCGAAGCGCTTCTGGGCGTCGTCGAGCGCGGTGCGCACGGCCTCGATGGCGAGGTCGACGGCGCCTACTCCGGCGTGGAGTCCGCGCTGCGCCTCGGCGCGCAGGTCGGTGATGTCGAAGGTGGTGCTGGCCATGGTGGCCTCCTCAGTGGGTGTTCTCGGTGGTGTCCGCGTCGGGCGTGTCGGCCGCGTCCGCGCCGTTGACGGCGACGAACGAGGTGTAGACGTCGAGCAGGGTCTGCTTCTGGCGCTCGCTGAGCAGGGTGTCGCCGAGGATCGCGAGCTCGACCGAGCCCCCGACCCCGTCGGTCGGGTGGACGATCCCGGCTCGCACGTAGAGCGACTCCGCGGAGATCCGCATCGCCTTGGCGATCTGCTGGAGCACCTCGGCCGACGGCTTGCGCAGGCCGCGCTCGATCTGGCTGAGGTAGGGGTTCGAGATCCCTGCCTGACTGGCCAGCTGACGGAGCGACAGCCGCGCGAGCAGTCGCTGCTCCTTCAGGTAGTCACCGAGCGCGTCGGCGGTCTTGCCGACCTGTCCCCCGACTCGCTCGCCGACACTGCCCTTGGCCATGACTCCATGGTGCTAGCTGCTGCTAGCACAAGCAAGCAGATCGCGCGTGGGTCCAGTCACACCGACGGGTGGGCCTTGTTCAGGTCGCGTGCGAGGTTGTGCGCGACCCCCAGAAGGGAAACATCGAAGTACCCGGCGTAGTCCAGGCGGCGATCAATGACGCTCTGCCTGGCCCTCCGGCCCATCTCCTCGTAGTGGCGCGTTCTGGACGCATCAAAAACGTCGGCGATCGCCGCACGAAGTGCGAACGAATCACCCTCGGGCACGATCACGCCGGTCTCTCCGTCGATCACGTAGTCCCGGACGCCCGGGGAGTCAGTCACGATGACGGGCTTCTCCAGAAGCATGGCATTCAGGTAGGACTGCTGACCTGCCGATCGGACAGATCGGTTCAACACAACAGCTGCAGCCCGACAGCCGGCGAGCTTCCTGTCGTAGTCATCGGGCGCCAAGGCGCCCCAGGACAACCCCTTACGTGCCTCCCCCGGCGGGACAGCAGATGTCGCAACCACGGCCGGATGCGACAAGTGGGCAAGCGCCCTGTAGACCGTCCCATGATCGCGTAGTGAATTGCCACCCACGAACAGGTAGTCGCCCCTCGTCCCTTCGGTCGTAGCCGGCATGGTGGCCGGGAAGGGCGTGAAGACGACCCTGTCCTTCGGAACACCCCACGTAGCCGGGAAGGTCTGCAGCTCGTCCGTCGACAGAACGCAGTAGCGGACGTAGGGGCCGTCTACAAGTCGGACGAACGCCCGGATTGGCAAGCCGAACGCGCGACTCGGCAGCCGAGTGCGCGCCGCCAAGGCGCGACTTTCAGGTTCCCATGTCGCGTCCGTGATGACGATGCCTTGCGTGCGACGGCGAGCCCGTATCAGCGCTACGAACACGAGGTCTCGGTAGCGGTGCCGCAGCGAGGCGGAGCCCAACACGATGACGACCTCTGCGTTCCGACTCTGAGCCATCAGATAGCGAAGGTCTTCGACCGTGCCAAGACGGTTCCGCCGGTGCGTGAACTCGACCTCCTCGAGCCATCGGGGCGTCGATCCCCACATCGTGCTCATGAAACGCTTCGGTTCGGGCGGGGATGCTTCTGCGCCACGCATGGCACAACCGTCTCACAGCACGGGTCGACGACCAGGCCTCTCAGAACGCCGCGCGCACCTCCCCGACGGGGTGGCCCGCTCCCAGGACGGGAGCACGGCCCGTCGCGTCCAGGGCTGCGACGTCGACGCCCGGCAGCCGCGTCACGCCGGAGCGGCGCAGCGCCTCCGCCATCACGACCGGGCGCGCGCGCACCCCGCCGTCGTCGATCTTGAGCGCGAACGCCTGCCCGTCCGGGAGCGCGACGGCGTAGCACGCCTCGGCCCCGGCCTTGCCGACCGCACCGGGGATCGCCGTCAGCAGGGCCAGCTCGTCACGCGTCGTGCCGGAGACGAAGGCCGGGTGCGCCCGCACGGCATCGGCGACGAGCCGCTCGGGCCCGTCGGAGGCGACGGCGAGGGCGCGGAAGCCGCGTGCGAGACCGGTGAGCGAGGTCGAGAGCAGCGGCGCCCCGCACCCGTCGACGGCGGTCACCGCGACCGGCTCGCCGGTGAGCTCGGCGAAGGTCTCGGTGATGCCCCGCTGCAGCGGGTGGTCGGGGGCGAGGTACGTCGTGGTGTCCCAGCCGTTGGTCACGCAGGTCAGCAGCATCGCGGCGTGCTTGCCTGAGCAGTTCATCGCGATCGAGGACGGCTCGTCACCTGCCCGCAGCGCAGCGGTGCGGGTCGCGTCGTCGAGCGGCAGGTCGGGCGGGGTCTGCAGCGCCGACTCGTCGAGGCCGGCGGCTGCCAGGATGCGGCGTACGCCGTCGAGGTGGAACGCCTCGCCGCTGTGCGAGGCGCCCGCGAGAGCGAGGAGCTCGGGCGGCAGCTCGAGCCCCATCCGCACCATCGCGACGGCCTGCAGCGGCTTGTTGCACGAGCGCGGGAGCACCGGCGAGGTCACGTCGCCGACCGACCACGCCTCGCTGCCCTCGCGGTCGAGTGCGACCACCGACCCGTGGTGGTGGCCCTCCACGAAACCGGAGCGGACGACCTCGGCGACGACGACAGGTGCTGGCACCCGAGGAAGGCTACGAGGTGTGCGAGGGCTTGCGCCGTTCACCCTCCAGCTCTGCGACCGTGGGCGCTCCGAACATCGGCAGTCCCTGGCCTCGACGGAGCAGCCCCCAGACGACCGGCACCAGCACGAGGGTGGCGACTCCGACTCCGGCGATCAGCATCGGGTGGGTGTCGTCGGTCCCGAGCGGGGCCCAGCCGGCCTTGTCGAGCAGCGCGACGCCCGACATCGTCAGCACCACCACGATGCCGCGGCGGATGTAGGACTGCGGCACGCGCGGGGCGATCTTGCTGCCGATGAGCGTGCCCGGCACCGAGCCGACCACGAGCGGGATCAGCAGGCTCCAGTCGATGCCGTTGAGCGCGATGTTGGAGATCGCCGCGGCGAGCACGAGCGGCACCGCCTGGACGAGGTCGGTGCCGACCAGGCGCACCGCGCTCAGCCCGGGGTAGAGCATGAGGAGCGCGACCATGATGACCGAGCCGCTGCCGACGCTGGTGACGCCGACGAGCAGTCCGCCGAGGGCACCGACGAGCAGGGTCGGCACGGGGCGGATGGCCGGGTCGGCGTCGCCCTCCCCCAACCCGCTGCGGACGCGGCGCAGGTTGAGGTAGAGCCGCAGGGCGTACGTCGCCGCGGCGAGCAGCAGCGCGAAGCCGATCGCCATGAGGAGCACGTAGTGCAGCTGGTCCTCGTCGTCGGTCAACCACGCCACGAGGTGGGGTCCGAGCAGGGCCATCGGCACCGAGCCGATGATCAGCCACTTGGCGAGCTGGAGGTTGGGCGAGCCCTCGCGGGCGTGGACGATCGCGCCGCCGGTCTTGTAGATCGCGGCCGCCGTGAGGTCCGCGGTCACGATGACCGCGGGGTTGCCGACACCGAGGAAGATCAGCGCCGGCGTCATCAGCGCGCCGCCGCCCATCCCGGTGAGCCCGACGACCACGCCGACGACGAACCCCGCCACCAGGATCGACAGCGCGGTGGTGGTGAGCAGATCCATGGGCCAGGACTCCCGTCACAGCGGGTGCGTCAGGGCAGGCGGCACCGCAGGCGGTGTCCAGGGCCGGTCCGTCGCGCACCCTGCGACGGCTCTCCCTGCGAGAGACCCTAACCGTCAGGGGTCAGCGCGGTGCGGCGTCCACCCGCAGGTCGGCGTACCCCGCCTCGCGCAGGCCGTCCAGCACGTCGCCGAGCGCGTCGTCGATCGAGCGCCCGGTCGTGTCGACGCGCGCGTCGGCGTCGTCGGGCTCCTCGTAGGGCGAGGAGATGCCGGTGAACTCTGGGATCTCACCGCGACGGGCCTTGGCGTAGAGGCCCTTGCGGTCGCGGCGCTCGCACTCCTCGAGCGGCGTCGCCACGTGCACCAGGAAGAACGCGCCGCCGGCGTCCTCGACCATCTCGCGCACCTGCTGCCGCGTCTCGTCGTACGGCGCGATGGGGCTCACCACCGCGACGCCGCCGTGGCGGGCGATCTCGGCCGCGACCCAGCCGATGCGGCGGATGTTGGTCTCGCGGTCCTCGCGGGAGAACGTCAGCCCGGCGGACAGGTTGCGCCGCACGACGTCGCCGTCGAGGCTCGTGACGGTGCGCTCGCCCTGCTCGAGCAGGAGGTCGACCAGTGCTCGTGCGAGCGTCGACTTGCCGCTGCCGGACAGACCGGTGAAGAAGAGCACCAGCCCCTGCTCGGCCGGCGCGGGCCGGTCGTGGTCGACCACGGCCTGCACGGCCTCCGGCAGCTCGTCGTCCTCCGGGCCACTGCGCAGCGCGTGGACAGTGTCGTCGTCGGCGTAGGCGTCGACGACCGCCTGACCCAGGGCGTGGTCGGCCGTCGCGTCGCCGTGCGCGGCGAGCGGCACCGTGACGACGACGGCGTCGGGCAGCAGCGCGGCGGCGGCCCGGGTCGCCCGGACCAGGGCGACGGGCGAGAGCCACGAGGTGCCCGTGCCCACGAAGGTCAGGAGCGTGAGCGGGCCGAGGTCGGCCAGCTCGCCGATCTGTGCGGTGGTGATCGGGTCACCAACCGGCACGACGGTGCGCCCGGAGTGCTGCTCGCGGTAGGCCGTCGGCGTCAGCCGCAGCGACCGGAACGGCCCGAACTGGGCGTGGGTCAACGGCTCCACCGTGCCCTCCGGCCATGACACCCGGGCGAGCGGGAGCCCCTCGGGGTCGACCAGCTCGACGGCTCCGGCCTCACGGGCGACGGTCTCGACCGCGGGCGGCAGCGTCAGCGTGACGACGCCGCCCGGCTCGTTGAAGGCGCGTGCCCCGGGCAGAGCGCCGCTCGTCAGCAGCTCGAGGTCGTCGAGCTCGACCGGGGTGGGGCAGTGCTGAGGGGCAGTCGTCGACACGGGCTCATCGTGTCAGCAGCCCGCGCCGAGGATCAGGGGCGGCCCAGCGCGCGGTAGGTCCAGCCCGCGGCGCGCCAGGCGGCCGGGTCGAGGCAGTTGCGGCCGTCCACGATCCGCGGCGCGCCGACCTGCTCGGCGAGCACGGCCGGGTCGAGGGCGACGTACTCGGGCCACTCGGTGAGGACGAGCACGACCTCGGCGCCGCGGACGGCGTCCTCGACGGTGTCGGCGTAGGCCAGGTCGGGCCACTTCTTGCGGGCGTTGTCGATGGCCTGCGGGTCGGTGACGGTGACCTGCGCACCCTGCAGCTGCATCTGCGCGGCCACGCTGAGCGCCGGCGAGTCGCGGATGTCGTCGCTGTCGGGCTTGAACGCCGCGCCCAGCACGGCGATCTTCCGGCTCACGATCGAGCCACCGCAGACCTCGCGGGCCAGGTCGACCATGCGCACGCGGCGGCGCATGTTGATGGCGTCGACCTCGCGCAGGAAGGTCAGTGCCTGGTCGACGCCGAGCTCGCCGGCGCGGGCCATGAAGGCCCGGATGTCCTTGGGCAGGCAGCCGCCGCCGAAGCCGACCCCGGCGTTGAGGAACCGGCGACCGATGCGGGCGTCGTGACCGATGGCGTCGGCGAGCATCGTGACGTCGGCACCCGTGGCCTCGCACAGCTCGGCCATGGCGTTGATGAAGGAGATCTTGGTGGCCAGGAACGAGTTGGCCGCGACCTTGACCAGCTGGGCGGTGGCGAGGTCGGTCTCGATCTTGGGCGTGCCCTCGGCCAGCGTGGCGGCGTACACCTCGTCGAGGACCGTGGCGGCCTCGGCTCCGGCCTCACCGGCGCGGAACCCGTAGACCAGGCGGTCGGGGTGCAGCGTGTCCTTAACCGCGAACCCCTCGCGCAGGAACTCCGGGTTCCAGATCAGTTGGGCCTCGGGCACGCTGTCGGCGATGCGGTCGGCGATCTCCTCGGCGGTGCCGACGGGCACGGTCGACTTGCCGACGACGACGTCCCCGGGCTTGAGCAGGCCGAGGACGGTGTCGGTCGCAGCACGCACGTAGGCCAGGTCGGCGGCGTTCTCGCCGCGCTTCTGCGGCGTCCCGACGCAGATGAAGTGGACCGTCGCGTCGGCGGCGCGGGCGGCGTCGGTCGTGAACTCGAGCCGGCCGCTCTCGAGCGCCTCGGCGAGCAGCTCGGGCAGCCCCGGCTCGTGGAAGGGCGCCTTGCCTGCGGCCAGGGAGGCGATGTGGGCCTCGACGACGTCGACGCCGACGACCTCGTGGCCGAGCTTCGCCATGCACGCGGCGTGAACCGCTCCGAGGTAACCGCACCCGAACACCGAGATCTTCACGCCGCGGAGTCTAGGTGTGGTCCGCTCGATCGCGAGTCGCGCTGATGAACGGCGGATGACGAGCACCGCCACAGCTCTGAATCTGCAGTTCCCCAGCCGAGTTTGGACACCATTTCGACGGCCCCCAGCGCGGCGGATACGCTGTCGGCTGCCTTCGTGCTGCAGCCTGGCTGCAGCCCGCCCCCGCAGAAGAGGTCTCCCGCAGCACATGACCGAAACGCATGCCGACTACCGGCTGAGCCAGCTCGACCAGCTCGAGGCCGAGTCCATCCACATCTTCCGCGAGGTCGCGGCGGAGTTCGAGAAGCCCGTCCTGATGTTCTCGGGCGGCAAGGACTCCATCGTGATGATGCGCCTCGCCGAGAAGGCCTTCTACCCGGCGAAGATCCCCTTCCCGGTGCTGCAGGTCGACACCGGCTACGACTTCCCCGAGGTCCTCGCTTGCCGCGACAACTGGGTCGACCGTCTCGGCGTGCGCCTGATCGTCGCGAGCGTCGAGGAGGCCATCGCCAACGGCGTCGTCGTCGACGACGGCAAGACCTCGCGCAACCGCATGCAGATCGGCACACTGCTCGATGCCCTCGAGGAGGGCGGCTTCACGGCTGCCTTCGGCGGCGGTCGCCGCGATGAGGAGAAGGCCCGCGCCAAGGAGCGCGTCTACTCCCACCGCGACGAGTTCGGCCAGTGGGACCCGAAGAACCAGCGCCCCGAGGTCTGGAGCCTCTACAACGGCCGCCTGCACGAGGGCGAGCACATGCGGATCTTCCCGATCAGCAACTGGACCGAGCTCGACATCTGGGACTACATCGGTCGCGAGGGCATCGAGATCCCCTCCATCTACTTCTCCCACCAGCGCCGCGTGTTCCTGCGCGACGGGATGCTGCTGTCGGAGAGCGACTTCAACCCAACCCGCGGCAACGAGACGGTCGAGGAGCGCACCGTGCGCTTCCGCACCGTCGGCGACCTCACGCTGACCGGTTGCGTGGAGTCAGAGGCGGACACCATCGAGAAGATCATCGACGAGATCGCCGTGGCCACGGTCACCGAGCGCGGCGCTACCCGGGGAGATGACCGCTTCAGCGAAGCGGCCATGGAGGACCGGAAGAAGGAGGGCTACTTCTGATGTCCGACACCACCCCCGAGGACTACGCCGCCCAGGCTGACGCTCAGGACGGTGCGACCACCGGTCTCGCCGGCCGCGAGGCCGACCTGCTCCGCTTCGCCACCGCCGGCTCGGTCGACGACGGCAAGTCCACGCTCATCGGCCGGCTGCTGCTCGACTCCAAGTCGATCTTCGCCGACCAGCTCGAGGCGGTCGAGGCGACCAGCGCCTCGAAGGGCTACGACTACACCGACCTCGCGCTGCTGACCGACGGGCTGCGCTCCGAGCGCGAGCAGGGCATCACGATCGACGTGGCGTACCGCTACTTCGCGACGCCCAACCGCAAGTTCATCATCGCGGACACCCCGGGCCACGTGCAGTACACCCGCAACATGGTCACCGGCGCCTCCACCGCCGACCTCGGCCTCGTGCTGGTCGACGCCCGCCAGGGCCTCACCGAGCAGTCGCGACGCCACGCGGTGATCCTCAGCCTGCTGCGGGTCCCGCACCTCGTGCTGGCCGTGAACAAGATGGACCTCGTCGACTTCGACCAGTCGATCTACGAGAAGATCCACGCCGAGTTCACCCAGTTCGCGACCAAGCTCAACATCCCCGACCTCGAGGTCATCCCGATCTCGGCGCTCAACGGCGACAACGTCGTGACCCGCTCGGAGAACATGAGCTGGTACAGCGGCCCGACGCTCATGCACCACCTCGAGCACGTCCACGTCGCCTCCGACCGCGACCTCATGGACGTCCGCTTCCCGGTGCAGTACGTCGTGCGCCCCAAGTCCGACGAGCACCACGACTACCGCGGCTACGCCGGCATGGTGGCCGGCGGCGTGCTCAAGCCCGGCGACGAGGTCGTCGTGCTCCCCTCGGGCATGACCAGCAAGATCTCCGGCATCGACCTGTTCGACCGCGAGGTCACCGAGGCGTTCCCGCCGATGTCGGTCACGGTCCGCCTCGAGGACGACGTCGACGTCTCGCGCGGCGACATGATCGCGCGCGTCAACAACGCCCCTCAGCCCAGCCAGGACATCGACGCGATGGTCTGCTGGATGACCAACACTCCGCTGCGCCCGCGACAGAAGCTGGCCATCAAGCACACCACCCGCACCGCGCGGGCGCTGGTCAAGGGCATCCAGTACCGCCTGGACGTCAACACGCTGCACCGCGACCAGGAGACCCAGGAGCTGGGACTCAACGAGATCGGCCGCATCCAGCTGCGCACCACCCAGCCGCTGCTGTGCGATCCGTACTCGAAGAACCGCACCACCGGCTCGTTCATCCTCATTGACGAGGCCACCGGCGTCACCGTCGGCGCTGGAATGATCAACTCCGCCGGCTGATTGCAGCCTGACACCGCAGCAGCCCCGCACTGTTCTGGGTTGGGGCTGCTGCTTCCGCTCGTTAGGACCATCAGGCGCGTCAGTCACGAAACCCGAGGAGCCCACCTCGGATGCCGTTCGTGCGCGTCCCTGTCGATGTTCGACAGACGCCACGAGTGGTGGCTGCGATCGGTCAGACCGAAGAAGTCGTTGGCTCGGTCGGGCTGCTCCCAGCTACTGGCTCGGCCCCGAGTACTGGTTGGTCGGGGTGAGTGCGATGTCCGACGTAGCCGTAGCCCACCTCGTCGATCCGGGCCCGTGCGGCGTCTCGCTCTGCACGCGACATCAGACCGGTCGGAAGATCCGCCGAGTTCCAGCGCGGCGCGACCTCCATCCCACGCTGATGTTTCTCAAGCCAGTCTTCGAGTGTCGAGATCGGACGCGCGGGCACACCGGCGACCACGGTTCTGGGCGGCACATCTCGAGTGACGACTGCACCGGCGGCGACGATGACGTCGTCGCCAACCGTCACACCGGGCATCACGATGGCGTGAGCGCCGAAGAAGACGCGGGACCCGATCGTGACTGGTGCGAGTCGCGATGCTCCACCATACATGAGTGTGCTGGCGTCGTGAGTGAGGACGACAACGTTCAACGAGAACGAGACGTCATCGCCGATGGTGAGGAGCCAGGGGCGCCCGGGGTCGAGGTGCGTACCGTTCATGACTGCGACGTTGCTGCCGATCCGCATGCCACCGCGGCGCAGTGCCTCCAGGTCGGGGACGTGTCGCCACTTCCGCAGGACCTTTCGCTTCAACTCTTCTCGGCGAGTAGGCCCGCGCTCCGCGAGGTGCCAAGACGCGTTCCTCCAGTTCACATAGCCGACCCTAGGACCACCGCCGATCAGGCGCCAGGTCGAGTTTGGCGGCACCTGCGATGGGGCGGAGACCGGTGGCGCCCGAGAAGCAGCAGCCCCGCACCGGACGGTGCGGGGCTGCTGTGCGTCGTACGTCGGGAGGCGGCTCAGGAGAGCGCGACGGTCACCTCGGCGACGGAGCCGACCTGGGCGTGGACGGTGCGGTCCACCGGGTCGGCCTGGGGAGCGAGGGTGCGCAGGGTCCAGTCGCCCTCGCCGGCAAAGAACCGGAAGTGGCCGGTGGCCGAGGTCGGGACCTCGGCGGTGAACTCGCCGGTGCGGTCGAGCAGGCGCACGTAGGCGTTGCCGACCGGCTGGTCACCGCGCAGGACCTGGCCCTGGATCACGGCCTCCTTGGCGACGTTGACGCCGTCGAGCGAGAGACCGCCCGCAGTCGCTCCGCACATCTCAGGCCTCGCCCTTCTCGTCACCGAGGACGACGGGGACGCCGACGAGCGAGCCGTACTCGGTCCACGAGCCGTCGTAGTTCTTGACGTTGTCCTGGCCGAGGAGCTCCTTGAGCACGAACCAGGTGTGCGAGGAGCGCTCGCCGATGCGGCAGTAGGCGATGGTGTCCTTGTCCCAGTCGACGCCGGCGTCGGTGTAGATCTGGCGCAGCTCGTCGTCGGACTTGAAGGTGCCGTCGTCGTTCGCGGCCTTGCTCCACGGCACGTTGGCGGCGGTAGGGATGTGGCCGCCGCGCTGGGCCTGCTCCTGGGGGAGGTGGGCCGGGGCGAGCAGGCGCCCGGCGTACTCGTCGGGGCTGCGGACGTCGACGAGGTTCTGGGTGCCGATGGCGGCCACGGTCTCGTCGCGGAACGCGCGGATCGAGTGGTCCTGCTCCTGCGCGGTGTACGACGTGGTCTCGCGCGAGGGGAGCTCGTCGGTCAGCTCGCGGGAGTCGAGCTCCCACTTCTTGCGGCCGCCGTCGAGGAGCTTGACGTCCTGGTGGCCGTAGAGCTTGAAGTACCAGTAGGCGTAGGCGGCGAACCAGTTGTTGTTGCCGCCGTAGAGCACGACGGTGTCGTCGTTCGACACGCCCTTGCCCGACAGGAGCTCCTCGAACTGCTGCTTGTTGACGAAGTCGCGGCGGACCTGGTCCTGCAGGTCGGTCGTCCAGTCGAGCTTGATGGCGCCCTTGATGTGGCCCTTGTCGTACGCCGAGGTGTCCTCGTCGACCTCGATCAGCACGATCTTCGGGTCGTCGAGGTGCTCCTCGACCCACTGGGCGGAGACGAGCGAGTTCTCGCGGGTCATCTGGTTCCTTCTCTCTTGTTCTTCTTCTCGAAGTCTGTGGGGTGTCGTGCAGGTGGTGCGGTGGTCACGCGGTGACGCGCTTGAGCAGCAGGTACACCTCGCAGCCGAGGCAGAAGGCGAAGACGGCGTTGAGCAGGGCGGCGACCAGGGCCAGGCCGACCGCGACCTGCGCCAGCAGCGTCACGCCGGCGGCGTAGCCGACCAGGGCGACGAAGGTGAAAGCCAGTCCGACCGTCTGCGCGAACCGCGGCGGCGCCGGGTCCTCGAGCTCGGTGGGCGGGGCGAGGCGCGGGCGCACCAGGGTGCGGAAGAGCCAGGCGTGCGGCGTGCGCTGCACCCCGCGGGTGGCCCCGACGGCGAACAGCACCGCCTGCACGGCCACGAGGACGGTGGCGACCGGCGTCGGCAGCACGAGTGCGAGAGCCAGTACGACGGCCGTCAGCGCCGCGGCGAACTGCGGACCGCGGGGGTCGATGCCGACGCGCCGGTCGGCGGCGGCTGTGCTGGACGTGGCGGTCACGACTGTGGGACTCCTCGAGGTGGACGGTCGGCTCGGGCGCGCAGCGCGGGCGGGACCTGCCCGGCGTGCGTCAGGAGCGGCGACAGAGCGACGAGCGCACGCGGCAGTGGTCCACTGCGCGGCGGCGGGTCAGCATGGTCGAGGCCATGGTGACGACAGTACGGGTGGGGTCGTCGGCGGGCATCTCGCCGTCCCACCATCCGGACAGGCGTCTCACTCGTCGGACACGGCCTCCTCGAGCGAGGCGAGCACCGCCTGGCGCGACGGCGCACCGGCCGCGCGCCTGACCTCGCGGCCGTCGGCGTCCAGCACCAGCGTCGTCGGGGTGCGGACGACGCCGAGGGCGCGCACCAGCTCGAGGTGGTGCTCGGCGTCGACCTCGACGTGGCGCACGCCGGGCACGACGTCGGCCACCTCGGCCAGCACGCGGCGCGTCGCCCGGCACGGCGCGCAGAACGCCGTGGAGAACTGCAGCAGCGTCGCCCGCTCCCCCCGCTGCTCGTCGTACGCCGTGCCGTCGAGGACCGACACCGGGACCTCCGCGACAGCCGGCGGGTCGGCGCGGCCGCCGCGGAACCGACCGTCGGACACGGCGCGGAACGCACCGAAGCCCAGCGCCAGCACGACGGCGGCGATCAGCACGACGAGTCCGGTGGTCACGGTCACGTCAACGGCCCGCGGCGACGACGCATTCCGTCGTCGGTGCGGCCACCCGTGGGATCGTCGGCGGGTGTCTGTGCCGCGGCGGGTCCTGCTGGGGCTGCTCGTCGCCTACGCGGTCTCCCTGGCGGTCGCACTCCTCGCGCCGTCGTCCGGCACGCAGTCGGATCTGGCGCGTGAGGCGGCCGAGCTGGCGATCCGCGCCGGGTTGGACCCGATGCAGGTCACCCAGGCCCGGGCGGAGTTCGTCTGCAACGCGCTGATCCTCGTGCCGGTCTCCGGGCTCGGCGCCCTCATCTGGCCGCGCAGCACGTGGCGCGACTGGACCGCCGCGGCGTTCGTGCTCGCCTGTGCCGTCGAGGTGCTGCAGGGGCTGCTGCTGCCCGGTCGTCACCCCTCGGCCGTGGACGTCGTGGCCAACACCCTCGGCGGGCTGGCGGGCGCGCTCGCCGGCACCGTCGTGCGCGCCGCCGTGAGAGGGCCCTCCCGTCCCGCCGCCGGTCGGCACCGCGGCGCGGGTCAGCCCCCGGCGAACGGCGGAAGGAACTCCACCGAGCTGCCGGGCTCGACGACCACCTGATCGGGGTCGCGAGAGCCCACGGGCTGCTCGCCGATCAGGGTCGAGCAAGCCTGGAGGACCTCGGCGAGCCGGGTGCCGGGGTGCAGCTCGACCGCGCGGCGGCGCACCTCGGTGAGCGTCAACGGCCCCGAAACCGGGAGGTCATCTGCGGCCGTCCCGGCGGCCGCCTTCGCGGCGGCCCAGTAACGGACGCGGATGATGTTCGTCTCAAGCACCGGTTGGAACCTTCCAATGTGTACGCCGGGTTACCTATTGTGGGCCGCTCCGCCGGAGCTCAGCGTTGCGCCTCGGTCTCATCCATCCTGTGGGAGGACCCGATGAGCACTCTGCTGCTGCTGACCAACGCACTCCAGCCCTCCGCCGAGGTGCTGCCCGGCCTCGCGCTGCTCGGTCACCAGGTGCGCATCCTCCCCGCCGAGGGCAGTGCCCTGCTCGAGGCTCCTGACTCCGACCTGCTGCTCGTCGACGGCCGCCAGGACCTCGCCCACGCCCGTGACCTGTGCCGCCTCATCCGCACCACCGGCTCCGACGTCCCCGTGCTGCTCGTCGTCACGGAGGGCGGCCTCGCCGTCGTCACCCACGACTGGGGCATGGACGACGTCGTCCTGCACACCTGCGGTCCGGCCGAGCTCGAGGCCCGCATCAAGCTCTCGATCGGCCGGCTCACCGCCCAGCGCGAGGCGGCCGACCCCGAGGCCCACGTCATCCGCTCCGGCGAGGTCGTGGTCGACGACGCGACGTACACCGCGAAGGTCGGCGGCCGTCACCTCGACCTCACCTTCAAGGAGTTCGAGCTGCTGAAGTTCCTGGCCCAGCACCCGGGCCGGGTGTTCTCGCGCCAGCAGCTGCTCCAGGAGGTGTGGGGCTACGACTACTTCGGCGGCACCCGCACCGTCGACGTCCACGTCCGTCGCCTGCGCGCCAAGCTCGGCCCCGACAACGAGACGCTAATCGGCACCGTCCGCAACGTCGGCTACCGCTTCGTCGTCCCGTCCAAGGAGAAGGACGCCGCGGCCGACGGCGCCCGCAACGACACCCACGGGGCGAGCGCGTCCGTCGACGCCTGAGGCAGCTAGCACCCGTGTGTTTCCGACAGGTCTCGTCCTCAGCAGGCGGGAGGAACGCCGCGGGGTGAGCCCGGTCGTCGGTGGGCGCGGTTAGCGTGCGGGCACCGCGGGTCGGAGGTTCCGCCCGCTGCGCCTGCTCGAGGAGCCGCACGTGCACCGTCTCACCGCCAGAGGTCTGACCGCCCCGATCGCCGCGGGGGCCCTGCTCGCCTCCGCTCTCGTCGCGGGCGGTGCGCCCGCGCAGGGCGCTGACGCCGTGGCGGGCGCCCTGACCTCGGGCGATACGCTCTTCCCGAACCAGGGCAACGGCGGCTACGACGTCGCCGACTACGACCTCCGCTTCGCCTGGACGCCCGGCGGCACGCTCGCGGCCTCGACCATCGACGCCACGGCCACCATCGCGGCGAGCACGACGGGCGCCCCCCTCTCCTCCTTCGGTCTGGACTTCGAGGGCACGGGGCTGACCGTCTCCGCCGTCACCGTCAACGGCTCCCCCGCGTCGTTCACCCGCGTCGACGGCACCCCGGCCGTCGCGCCCGCGCCGCCCGAGGCGCACAAGCTCGTCGTCACTCCCGCCGCGCCGGTGTCCGGACCCTTCACGACCGTCGTGTCGTACGCCGGGGTGCCCAGCACCCACGTGGACCAGGACGCCTCCTGGGAGGGGTGGGTGCCGACCAACGACGGCATGATCTTCATGGGGCAGCCCATCGGGTCGATGGCCGGCTTCCCCAACAACAACACGCCCGCCGACAAGGCGACGTACACGATCACCCTCGACGTGCCGAGCACCATCACCGGCACCGACGGCGCCGCCGGCAACGC
>Ga0325401_1000638_pt1 | contig 26474 bp, 17 predicted proteins | sample PopdelMetagenome_FD_205666 | JGI IMG/M metagenome (GOLD analysis project Ga0325401, IMG submission 205666) | Populus deltoides microbial communities from Bellville, Georgia, United States - Xylem-PdKOR-R2 | ecosystem: Host-associated > Plants > Phyllosphere > Stem > Wood/Secondary xylem | place...
ATCCTAAAAAAACACTCTATCCAACCTAGGCTAACTGGTCGATCATTAGAACCTCCAAAATATAATTTTGACTTTAATATCACAAACAAAATGATTTCATAGTATGATTGTGAAAACCAAGTCAAACCCAAGGGAAATTTTTTTTAATCTTCCTATAAGATACTGCAATAAAAAAGGACGGGGAGATTTGAATAAAAAATTAAAAAAACAAGATTTTGAAAATAAAAATGATGAATCGATATGTTGTTAACTTAGTTCAATGGTCTAGACATTCATTCCTCTAAATCTGTTGATCATCAAAGTAAAATAAATATCTTTACAAGTCAAGAAAATAAATTCAATATCCTTTAAAGCTAAAGGAGATCAAGGAGATTACGAGTGAATTACTTAGACAAAGCTTTTTAATAATTTCTTACCACCAAGCAAATTTAATATTGGAAAGTAATTCTCATTCACTTGGAAGTAGCCTTAGGAGCAAGTCTATTAAATTTATTATATGCAACTGTTCAAAAGCTTGAACAATTTAACTTAGTTTATTCTTTCCTAACAAATTAAAGTGAAAGTTGAAGAAATCAAGTTAATTCTTATGTTTTTTATTCTTGTTCCTAACAACAATTACAGATTGAGAGAAACTAGAAAGCACATATGTCATCTCAAAATAATCAATTAGCATGAAAATAAATCAATAACATAATTCTAAAATAAGGATAAATAAGTACTTGAATATGAAATAATTAAATTGAAAATATTACTTCTCACAGTTACTAATGGAGATGAGGTATATTCCTTTTGAACCGAACTCAAGAATTAGTTGCTCATCTTCTAAGAAAATTCCAATAGCCAAGTCCCTTGTCACGTTGATCTCCTGGTGTTTTTTTTTTTTTTTTGCGCTCAAAAGGCACCCTTCATGATAAGATATCAAGGCTAAATATTAGAAGGTTACAGCTGTAGAAGAAATCTATCTAATCGCATCCGATTTCTTCTTGATAAGACTCCTAAACTGCTAATTTCTCATCATATCAGGAGATAAACTCATCCTTCAACTTGCATCATGTTTTTCATCTTGAAAACATTTTTTCTTAACCCGGAGCCCCTCATAAAAGTTGTAGTCTTGAATGTGTAGATAAATTTAGGCTTTTGAATCGCATAGTTTCAATATTTGAAGCTCAAGATATGCTTATTTGAATGTTTAGTGTGAAAAACAGAAACTTTTGCTGCAAGTAAGATTCCAGCCTAATTTTTACAGGTCTATTTAGAAGTCCAAACAAACTCGGATTTCTTTCCATAATATATTCTTGTAAAGCTTGATACGTGTACTTCAACTTAGATTTAGTCTATATTCACATTCTAGAACTCTAACTTGGTGAAAAACTTGTAACAAGAATTAAGGTTCGAAATATAAAATACAGAATTTCTTATATTTTAGCAATTAATTTACAAAGCCTCTTAGGTATGCTAAACTCATAAAATAACTTTCAATAAGCTTAAAACACATTAAAAAGCATAATGTAAGAGGATTAAAAATATATGTATATTTTGCACTTATCACTAACCCGCTAAACTTATAATATAACTGATGAGACTGAGATAAACAAATAGAAGAGAAATCAAAGAAAACCATGAAATTCAATATCCAAAAATTTCAACCCTGAATGATGGAACTAAAAAGAAAAATTAATTCCCATCGAATATAATATTAGAGGATGAAATAAGAAAAAAAAAAGCCAATTTAAAAAATTCATCAAAGTAAATTTAATAAAGAACGATAAATAAATAAAACCAATATAAATCAGGTCAACCGAGATAAATCAAGTTATTATCAAAATCATTGAAATTTTTTTTATAGAAATCAATTAAATAAAAATAATAGAGCCTACTCTCAAATTGAATAAACAATGAAAGATAAAATTGAAAAAAAAAACGAGCTTAAAAAAAAAACAAGCAAATCTCGACGAACCTCTTAAACTTGAGTTCATCTCAAAAACTCACAACTTATTAAATTCTAGAGTCGAGCTTAATCAAGAAGTTCAATTCCCATGTTGAAAGATTAAATAGAAAAAATATATCAATTTAATAAATTTTCTGAAGTAAAGAAAATAATAATAAAAAGAATAGAAATAAAATTTGATAGGAAAAACACTTAAGGCGGATAAAATTATAACCCTTAAAGTCCTAGACCAAGGATTAGTCAAAAAACTTAATTCTCAACCAATTTAATATTAAAGGATGAAATAAAAAAAATCAATTTAAAAAACTTGTCAAAAAAAATAAAAATATATATATATATATATATATATAAATCAAAAGAAAAAGGGTCAAATTTGATGGAAAAAAAAAACTAGAAGATAAAATCGTAAATAATTACAATTTTAAAAACTATCTTAAATGAAACAAACTTGGCTCAAGACAACAATAGATAAATCAAACAAAGCAAACTTAACCCGAGTCATCCTAGGTTAAGCCACGAAACCCGCAACCTAGCATGTGAAATTGAAATAGCCCTATAGAATTATAGAGATGGAAAAAAAGATCTAAAAAAGAACCTAAATCAACCTAGGCTAACATTTCAAATATGTAACTCAAGTCTTGAAATCAAAATTATCACATAGAAAGCAAATACGAAAAAATCATGAAAGCAAATTTTCGATTAACAAAATATTAAAAGATAAAATTTTTTTAAAAAAATCTCAATAAAAAAGAATCTAAAAGAAATATAAAAATTAAAAGTATAATAACTAAATTTAAAATAAAAATAAAATAAAATAAAATATTTAAGGATGCAATTGGAAAAAAAATCAATTAAAAAAATGATCAAAAAGAACAAAAAAAAATTGCAATGAAAAATTAAAAAACAAATCTGACATATAAAAAGATCAGAAGAGAATAATATTAAAAATAACTTTAATTTTATGAATTATTTAGAATAAACCAATAAAAATTAAAAATTAAAAATCACATATAAAAAAAATTAAAATCAAATGGTTGTTTGAAACTACATAGCAACAAGTATAGGAATTGAGGAAGAGAGAGAGGATGGAAAAAATCATCGATGTCAAAGTGCCCGTAATGGAAGGGCCACTATGAAGATTCAAACGCCAACACAAAAGCTTATGGTTAGCCAACAAATGACATTGAATGTGCCACCTGAAAACTTGATCACAACCATGCACAACCGCATGAATAGAACACAATATTGGAGTTCAGTTTTGTGGCCATGAGTTCAGTTTTTTTGTTAATATATAAAAAAGTTCAATGCAACGGGAAAATTTAGATTAGTCTCGCTATCTCAAAATTTGACCTTGTACATTTCAAATGCGCATCCCCAAAGGACTGAAAAACTACCAAGTTTCTACCGTGACTATCACACAGGCGGACGCATTGCCACAGACTGCAAGAATGAATGTAACATTTAAACTAAAAAGATTGGAAAGATTGGAGGATATGGACAAGTAGGGATGCAGCATTTACCATCCAGAAAGTAAACCACCGGCAACTATGTGAATAGAGTTACAACATCTCTACGGTATCCTCTTACGATTAAAAGCCTTGGCACATTCTCTACTAATAGATCCATGTACTCCATGTAAAAGTAAGCAGGGTGGTGTACTGGAGGCGGGGGCAGACTCACTAGCACAACAGCAGCCATTCTAGAGTATCTCAATATCGTTGAATTTAGCTTCAGGGTGGTGTAAAGAAACTTCTCTACCTGTTGCTCGTTCACTACTACAGGTTTCCCATCAGCCATCAGCTTATTCTCATCCCCCTGAGCCGCCCTCTTCATCTCAGCTAAGTAGCCAGCAATGCGCTGCTGAGCAGGTGTAAATGATTCCGACCATTCATCTTGTTGAGATCCACCCTCTATTTGCACATCCCAAGATTTCATAGATATTACAATCACTTCAGCCTGCATCCGAAGATCATAGAGAAACTTCTTCACATCAGCTTTGAGTTCCTCTGCATCTGAATCCTCCTCTGCAATGCAGAAGACCTGAATCTTACAATTCTCAAAACTCTTCTTAGTACGAAGGAGCTGGGAAAGAAGAAGCATTAGACCACCATCTCTTACAATCCAATACAAATCAATAGTTCCGTACTGCATTTGATACTCATTGGGCCACTCATCAAGACCCTTGACAATAACAACAGCTTTGTTTGCAACGATGCAGTCATTGATTATTCCAACAAAAGTGGCAGGTATTTCTTTTAAATTTTCACGACGCCAGATTTCAGGATACCGCATCACCACAATGTTGGGCTTCAGGTTACCAAGGCCCATAGTCTGGACAATTCCACGAAAACCTTCAGACATATTGGGGGCTACAACTATTTCTGCAACGCCCTCACAGCACTTGTAATCAATGTAGGTGCTTAGTTGCTTACAGGCTGCCTTAGCATCTTCAGCATGTTCATGATAGTCTCCATCTAGTATAGAGACAAATATGGACATCCCACGGCCTTTCTTCTTCATGCAGTTGGCAAAGTCGGCAAGCTTGGGATGGCAGGGAACATTTTCTGGCAGCTTTCCCCATGGCCGGCAGAATACAAGAGGGATTGGGTACCAATTTTTTGGGTGCACTTGGTTAGCTGCAAGTAATAGTGAGATATGTCAAACACAATGAAAAGGCATGCATGCACACAAGCACACATAGGTAATGAGAAGAGAGAAAAAAGAAAAAAAAAATAAGACACTAAAAACATATTGACCAAATTCCTTGTGCTCAAGATGTTTGATAGAAGCAGTACTGACTGTTCATAGAAAATTGCCATAATAGGCCACCAAGCAGAGCACATAATGCTTTCAATATTCACCAGTGAGATGCAATGACTCAAGAACTCTAAACTTTGTCATACAGCGAATTTAGGACAGACACTACCTCCCAGCGATCGAAGACTGCGAAGAGCTAGTTGAAAATATGCACTCTTGAAGCCATCACCCCAGTCCCCAGCCTTTCCTTTAATGCTGACATAATAATAAATGAGGCTTGCTAGTGCCAGAGACACAACAGTGAACGACCAAGAAATCAAGAACATGATAACTGCAGTAAACCAGCGAAGGCAGGTAAGATCCTGAAACAAACACAAACAACTTCCAAGCATGCATGCATATACAAAAGGACATTAAATGTATAAAAGCACACACCAAGCTTATAGGCACCAAAATATTGAGTACCACAGTTATACTAAATCTTGAAGATTCTCCCCAAATGGTGCTTGCTTTGAAATCCTAATTAGACCTAAGGCTAGTAAATAGGAATATGAAAATGAACCTGGCATAACCATATTTGTCAAATCACGATTTGAATCGTTAATAGGAAAGCTCATTTTCTGAATAGTGAATAGTAAGATTCGGAAATGCCATAAATTTATTAAACAAAAACATAGAACAATAATAAATATACTAAAATAAAGCATCCGTGATTTATGCAATAATATGATTCAAAGTGTTAGTTCAATAAGTAACTACTACCTAGCAGTAACTCACCAACGTCTAAGTTCTAAGATTCAAGAAACTCCATGGTTTTAGAATTCAAAAGATTAAATTCTAGAACCCTGTGTTGAAATAAAAGATAAAAAAGTACTTTTATAAAATATCTAATGGGTTATATTAAAAAGCACTTTTAAGTCTGAGTTGAAGCTTCTTTCTCTACAAATCCTTTGTACATCTACAATTTTCTATCGAATCTGCTTTCTCTCTTGCAATTCCTCCATCTTTTTTTTTTTTTTTCCAGAATTCCCTTCTTTCAGATTTGATATTTTTGGGGCAACTGAGTGAATTGTACAAAACACACAACTCAGGACGATTTAAGATGCGATTCTTGTATAAATCCAATTCATGTGCCCGAGTCAAATTTTTTGCTGTGTGAATCAAACAAATTGTATAAATCCAATTCATGTGCCCGAGTCAAATTTTTTGCTGTGTGAATCAAACAAATCGTTCACGTGCAATTCAAAAAACCATGGGCATAACTAATCCCAAGTTGACAAGCAAAGCAACTAAATAGGAATAAACTATTAAAGACTTAAGATGCTAATTCCTAGACCTACCAAATATCAAAATGACCACAATACTCTTGTTTTGCTGGAATGTGTTCAAATAACAATTTTGCCCCTGCTTACAAAATAATCTATGATTCAAAAACTTTAAACCCCAAACCAAGAAATCTACCATAACAACTTGTTTCTTGATGAAGAACCATCTAATGCAGCCTTGGGTTTCCAAAGAGAGTTCTTTAAGTATAACATAGCAACTCCATCAATCTCAAGTCTAGCTTCAAGTGTTCATACATGTATATCACCCAAAGCGATCCACTATTAACATGATGAGCATAATATTTCACCTTAATTTAGTGCACCCAAAGCATTTACGATTGAACAAAGCCAAAAGCACAGGTCGAGATTGAGGTTGAGGTTCATTTATATGCACATATTCCCAAAGCAATCCATTTTTAATACACATGGGCATTAACCTCACACATTACAGTGATTAGTATGACATTCCAGAAAATATAGCTGAAATTAACACACTAAAGCATTCCAGCTTTTAACAAATAAAGCCAAAAGGTTGTAACAGAAAGCTTTCTGCATTTCCAAATAGTAGAATGGACATCACATTTCCAAAAGCATCCGATGAGAGTATTAAACTCAGGCTGGCGAAGAGGACATTACTGCATATTTGTTCTTTTGGGACACTATTAAGAACTCAGAGAGAAGAAGCTATAAGGTGCGGAAACACCACAGTCCTAAGGCCTCTCTAGGCCCTAAAAAATAATACCAGTAGCAAAACAATATGTGATTCTTTTTTCAAAGGGAAAAGTAAGAGGCATACCTATGCATAGTGATGCTCCAAGAAGAGAGAGGCTCCAATGGTGAATTTTCCACCGTGGTCGCCAACTGGGAGCATCTAGAAGATCTAGAAGGAAGCAAGACAAGTTCACGCCAGCATAACATAAAAGGTAAAACATAGTTACAGTTGGTGTGATAAGATCTAAATTCCCAATAACAACACACCCAACACAGATAAATGCAGTAAAGAGAGTAGCAATGTGTGGCTCATGTCCATCTGCAACTTTGAAATAGTTAAGAACAGGGAGAATTTCATCATTGGCTATGGCTGCAAGCAGGCGTGGGGCACCTGTCATGCTTTGAAGAGCGGCACCCAAGGTTGAAAGAATGATACCAACGTAGATGATGGCAGGGAAAGGCCAGGCAACAGTAGCTGTAAGTAGCCTGCATAAAAAGTACAGTTCAGCAGTAAAACAGAAATTGTGGAGAGTTTTGATGGAGTCCAAATTCTACAACTCAAACCAACATACTGACCATATATTATTCTCTTCAGCAGAAATGACCATGATGCCTAATGTATATTCAAAATAAAAAGGAGGCAACAAATAACTGGGATGAAAGTATCACCATGTGAAGGAAAAAACTTAAAAAATTCTAAACTTATGGACATGTTGATACCATCCAAAGTGTACATGAGGAACCGAAAGTGACTTGCTAATAAAGCTATTGAAGACCCAGGCTACCTAACCTACTTTGAAGGCATTTAGGAATTCCCAAACCATAACCATGCATTCTCATATCATATCTTTCTTTTTCTAGCATGACAAGACATAATCCAGGCATCAGCATGATTCAAAGTTGTTAATATCTTTACTTAAAACATGATTTTTTTTCCCATACAATCATTAAATTCAAACAGTATTTTACAATTTTTATTAATCATGCAAGTATGAGATGAAAGAATGAATTTTAATGAAAGGTAACCTGAATTAACATTGGTAACTGCATCTTTCTCTAAATTTTTACAATATCTCCTATTCTATACATAACTAGAGATTTTAGAACAGAGATTAATTCTACAGAAATAAATTTTGAATAATACAATAATCAGTATGTGTGATAGAAGCCTTAGAACTAGCATAGGCCTAGTAACACTTTCTATATTTAATGCATCAGACCTAAATAGGTAAAACTAAACTAGGACCAGTAAAACTTTAGAAATCTAACAATGCATTAAGAGCATTTAGTATAAGCATTTATTGTATGTAACACACCAGCAATATAATGAGTCCTAAGTCACAGCATAAAGATGCAATCCACAAATTACATAAAGGTGCAAGCCACTAAAGAAAATAAAAACGAAGAGCACAGCTACAATCTCATGAGAAAATCCATCATACGAACAAAGCATAAAGATGCAATCCACAAATTACCTAAAGGTGCAAGCCACTAAAGAAAATAAAAACAAAGAGCACAGCTACAATCTCATGAGAAAATCCATGATATGAACAAAGAAAACTCTGCTAGTCAATGATATAATTAACAGAAACTAGGTGACAACATTATTCCAGTAGACAGTTAAGTGATGATATATTTATGCAGATATGCTTTGCTAGGTATTAATATATAACTACAAGGCACTGAAGAAAGATATAACCGATAAGTGGCCTTGCAAATGCCCGGTCACTTGACTAAAAGTTGAATATTGTTAGTTACTAGAGAAGAGGGAAGTTTGTGATCCACAGTTTAAAGCAAATATCGAGGGATTTCATTCCACATTTGAAGAGGGGAAAATGTAAGATGTTCACAGCAAGTACGAAGGCTACTTGTGTAGAAGGCCATGCAAAATACCTGTCTGTCAAGAGAGCATCTCTAGTTGCAAGTGCTCCAAAGAATAACACAGACACTAGATATAGTGCAGTGGTTGCAAGAGTTGCAGCCAATGTACCGATGGGAATTGAACGTTGTGTGTCTTTTAGTGAGGCTGATCTATTAGAGCCCGCCATAATTCCCGTTACAGCAGGGAAAAATAGGCCCACCAATGCACTGAAAGAAATTAAGAAAAAAAAATGAGAAAAGGCATAAAAAAATTCATCTCACCCCTATTTCAAGAAAATGCATTTCCATGCTTTAAAGGAATGTGTTGTTGACACAATAGAAGTGTAACCAATAGAAGTGTTTTGGTAAGGGCCCGAGGCATAGTATTGTCTAACTGAGACATGAAAACCATGAAAAATTCAACTTCTTTTAACACCCATTAGCAAGATAATTGATTGAAATGCTTACAGCTATACACGATTGCATAATGCCCAACAGTTCCAGTGATGGTAATTAAAAAGAGAATGGTGTGTGCCTTGGGAGGGTGTGGCAGAAAAGCAAAGTGTATCAAGCTGGAAGGTAATTCCAGGAACTTTAAAATCCATTAACTAGGGCAACTAAGATGATATAAATTAGATATTCACAACTGCTGGACCATTAGGCGTTTGTTCATTATTCTTTTTTCTAGTGATGACATAAACTGTGTTTGGTTACCTGAACATGAAAAAAAAGGTGTAAAGTAGAAGAATCAAGTCAACCAGCTTCTGCTCCATGGTTATGGATCTCCAAATTAGTTTTCCATTCTACATTCCTTGAACTGTATAAGGAATAAGCATATTTCTTTCCAAACAATGTACAAAAATCTCTCATTCAAATTCAATTGCAAGTGTTCCCAACAGAAAACAGAGTTCAGATTGCTAAACCAAAGGAAAGAAGCATCTTCCGGCAACTTTGTTCAACAGTTGGAAATTAATATATACCAGATTATTCTGGTATTACAATAAAACGGGAAGTACATCACTTAATAATATTGCAATCAGGTCCATTTATGTTATTAACTTCAACAATCAACAAATACTATGAGATTGAAAATTCTTGTCGTAGCTTACTTGAAATTCCAGTAGACCTTTCCTTCAGGATCAGGTATGCCAGCATTATTAGTAAATTGATAATCTGAACTCCAGTTTTCTTTAAAACTTTCCAAACTCAAGCCCGTGATTCCATCTGTTAAAATCATGGAAAGAGAAGCATTTAGTTTTATTTCTCCACCAACCAATAAGAAAGAACAAGGAATAAGAGTGAAAGCAAGACCATGAAAACATCAATCACACGTACATTTACAATTAAAGTTGACAGTTATTAGCATATAGGTTAAGGTCAAAAGTGAATCCTGATGTACCAATCAAAGAAATTGTTTGCCTTGAACTTAAATCAGAAAAGTAACTTGGCTACACTATGCTTTATGCAGAGATGCAAGTGGATAGTGAAATTCCATTGAGTTCTAATGCCACCAACAATTCCAAAGAGATCCAAAGCCACCAACCTATAAAGCTCAACACTAATAATGTTCATCATGGAAGTCCAAACAATACTGTTAAAGTCAGAATGAATGGTTCACTGTTTATTCATTGACTAAATGTATCTAAACAATAATAAATTAATAAAAAAAAACACACATAAAACATGAAGAAGAACGAAGACTCAATAAACATAAGCAGCTAGATCTAAGAGAAAAAATGGTGCAAAAGCCTTCAAACAATGACAAGAAGAGGCTAGATGATAGCAATCTCCAACACTTTGACAATGCAGCACTAACCATTGACAAAGATCCTGTACAAACCGTCCTATACGAGATACAAAGATATGCAAATGAAAACTCCTTGTCTTCACAGGCATAGGTAAACCCCAAAGTAGGAGTAAGAAGGATACAATAGGATGATTAATTAAAACATTCGAAGTGAGTTAACCAACAATGTACAATGCCATCTAAATTGATTTATGAGATGCACAGCTGAACAGGGAACATATGTTTTCAACTTCACAGATGCTGCAAATCTCTGTTAGGCGAGGCAAAATCCATTTATCTCGTGAAAAGAGAAAAAATACATCCAAAAGATGGACAATTAAAAGTTGTAAACATCCCAGCAAAAAACCAAACCCTTTAATGAACCAAAAATACATTCTGCTAGTCACAGAGCTGATAACCAAAGCATTCAATTTCCTCCTTATGAAAGATGCACTTAAGATCTAAAGCTCTATCTCAGCCCATCGCTTTCAATAATCATCAAGTGTATTCATCTATAGATAGATAGTTCTAAATCAAAGGTTTTAATGTCAGAACACAATTTTAAGTTCAGGATTCATAGTTATCAAAACTGAGCTAGATATTGAAGCTGTCAAGGTACCAGGTCACTGATTGAACTCGTGAATCAGATAAAACCCACAAGTAAATTCGCAAATTTATTTATATGTTATCCATAATAATTACTAACCAAGGGTGGCAAAAGCCAACCCAAATCTATCTATTTTAAAGGGGCATGGGTCATAAAAGTGTCGGTATAAAATTTAAACGGATCACTAATGGATTGACCCAAAAATATTCTAAGATAAATGGGATGGATGGGGTTGGGTAAGGGTCACCCATCTGACCCATTAACAGATATAGCTCAAAGAAATGTAAAAGCCTTCAACATCAGCCAATTCTTATTCCATGAGGGACTTCAATGAAGCAACATCGGGGAATTTCCCGTTCATCATATGGACCGACCCCATCAAATTTCATAGCTGGTTATTTGATTTGAGAGGGAAAACAAAATTTTTACTAATTTTCATTTAGCCCCTCAATTTTTGAAAAACTTAATTTATTTTTCCAACAAATGAGTTCTTATTTGAAAGCTATTTATACTAAATATATTTTAGTCCCTTAATTAAAATTTTCTTTTGCAATCAAGTCCCTGCACATCAAACAGTAAAATTGGTCAAACAATTTAAATGGGTTGATGGCTAGGTTAAGTGGGTTTAAGCGGGTGTAGGTACCCATTGAAAAAATAAATGGGTCATAAAAGGGTATGCACAGAACATTGCCCATACCTATTTTGACCTAACTCATGCCCACCCATTTGCCACCTCTATTACTAACTCAAATAATATTTATATTTAAAACATGGCATATAATATTATCAAATTTAATTTCAAGAATAATTAAAAACATAAACAGAGAAGTATTGCTAAGTTGAAAACAAAATACTTAGAAAACAAACTGCTTCACTAGGTCGTCTGGTTGGTTAACTAGTCTGTCTGCCCAAACAAATTTTGTTTCTCATTAGGTTTTTGTCTTTAACAGTTCAATTCAAAATTCAAAATACTTTAGGCTACGATCATGAACATGGCAAGTCTTTTTTCTGATTCTGATAGTTAATATAGGTCAATGTAGCTATCAAAACTAAATTGTAAAAGACAACCGTGAATTGAAAAAACTACAGTGTAGCTAATTATTTTCCTCCAGAGTTAGAATGGATCAGGGTGTAGTCTAAAAAACTCCACGTATGTACTCATCAACATTAAATTTGGTCAAGGATTTGGAACATGTACTCCAAAACATCATTCCAATGCCAGACTTCTATCGTATTTAAATGCTCAATGCATCACCCAGAGTAGCTATGACAAGTAATAGGCAAACATTACCAAGAAAGAAGAAGAAGAACTTAACAATTTAACACTCACCGGCAGGGTAATCCTTCTTCGCCAAAAATATCCCAATAAATATGCAGAACAACGAGAACAAAACAGGAATGAGAAAAGCAGGTGCAACTCGATTGATCATCTTCACACCACCAAACACAATAAAGCATATGAGAATTGTCACAACAATCCCATAAATTTGCAGATCATGTGAACTTGGACTTTGTATGGGATGTGCAACTTCTGTTCCATTAAATGTTGTTATAGCCTCTACAGGGAAAACATGAACAGCCAAAGATATAAATTATCAGTGTTCTTTAACATTTTGAGATGGTAAGGTTAGATTCATGCTAACAGCTACCAATCATATATAATATCAACAGAAAACTCTGAATCTTTACCTCCGAATAGCCCAGCAGCAGGAAAGGCATTTAAAAAGGTTTCTACAGCTCCCAACACATAGCTAAAACAATGAGTAGAAGCAAATGAAAAGAATGATGTCAACACCAATACTTAGCGTATACAAATAGGCTATAAAGATAATAAAACTAATTGGAACCTCAAGTCCTAGAACATGGTCTAGGGCATTAACCATACATAACATGGTGGCATCAGAAAAGGGACAAGATATACTCACAGAGCTCCAGCAACTGCATTCCCAAGGAAGAAACATAATCCAATACTCACTCCAATCTCAGGACCAAGGGCACGACCAATGAGATAATATGGGCCCCCACCCTATATATAAGGTTCATACAACAAGTGACTTGCTTAAAAACTATTCCAAAATTGAACTTGTCATCAGAAGATAACAACTATAAGAAACTGAAAATGAGAAAAAAAGCAAACAACATGCTTAACAAACTGTAACTCAAGAAGTGTTGTTGATGCAATCAACAAGAGAGAGGCTTAGAAATTATTTTCATTTAACTTTAAATCCCAAATAGTTTATATTTCTTGTAATTCTAGTCCATTGAAGAATACTATTTAGTTTAGAACTATTGGTGCTTTGATGCCTATAAAAGGAGCATATTTTCAGTGTAATTGGAAATATTTTGATAATGCGATTATGAGTGTTTTGGTTTTGTTTGAGAGCTGCAGCCTTGAGTGTCTTTTTCTCTTTTCTCTACGTGCTATTTTCTTCTCCTCTTTCTTATTGCCTACCTACTGCACTATCTGGTAGGTAATATTTACAGCCTTAATTCAAATACTAAATTCTACTAAAACAATCCCCTTATCATTCATAAATCCACATTTATGAAACCGTAACTCACCAAATCCCTTGTGGGACATGATGACAAAGTTGTCCTGTTGTTAAGAGATTGGGAGAATCAAGGCGTGTATTTTTTTAATAGAATGCATGATGAGTTGCATGGAAAGATTTCTAAGACATAAAGAGAAGATAGAAAAGTACAATGATAATTAATTTTCTCTATTAGCTCAAATGCTAGAGCAAAGGACAAAAAATTGTCATGGACCTCAGTTGAGGAAAAATGTTGTAGATAGAGAGGGGAAAGAAAGAAAGGCAAGAGAGAGAGAGTGTGTATAAAGCAACTGACTAAATAGAGGAAAGATTTCTTTTGAGGCATGGATTTGTGCCTTTGGATCCACATCTGGGTGAAGTTGCATCACCAAGTTAAATAAAAACATTGGCTTTAGCATTCATGCCTTGTGCCTCAAGCATGCCTAAGGCATGGTTTTAACAACACTGATCCCAACATAGTAGCAAAATTCTTGAACTTTTCCCATATTTCTCAATTGGGGAAAATGCAAAAAAGAACCTTTTAGTTTGGACTATTTACATTTGAGTGACCAATTTTCAAATTTAAATTTGGACATTGAGCTTGTGCTTTCCTCTCGTAGCATTTACCCCTTTAACTATTAATTAAATCAAAGGGATAATTGCATTATCAGTCCTCAAAACTTAGATAGATGTACCTTTTCTAAGAAATCCTAATCCTCTAATTTCTAACAATTTATTAGAATGTTATCAAATATGCTATACCAAACACTTTTACACATGAAAATATACCCTACATTTTATGTACTAATCATTATCATGATTCATCTATTCAAGTGTACCAAAAAATATATAAAATCATGAAATAGACTACTTTTTATTATTATTAAAAAAATAAAACTATCCAAGACCAATGAAAAAACAGTACATGGTTGATAAAAAAAAATTAATAATACATATTTAAGTTCTGTGTTTTCAATCAAGTTCATATTGATTCAAGAACCATGTCAGGTCAGCAAAGGGATAGCATTACATAAATTTGGTCCGTTTTAAAAAAAATGAAGGATTATGACTCAATTACCTAAATAAAAAAAATAACAAGATGGGATGATTATAGACAATCATATCAGCAACTTGAATTGAAAAAAAAAAAAGGGGCAGTGCTAAAGGAGGGAAACCACATGCCTCTGAAGAATCAAAATTCAAAGCTCGGTCATTGCATTGCAAATTGGAAAAATCACAAGATCATCCTTTGCATTCTTCCCCTTCTCAATTTTACCCATATTTTGAACAAACCAACTAAACTATAAATTTATCATTTTAACTTGAAACTAAATGCTATTTCTATCTCAAATGTTTTTCTAACAGCTTTGATCAACATAAAGTGTTTGACAAAGGGATATTCATTGTTTGATTACTCAAACCATGATCCAAATCATGCACCAATCTGAATTTCTATTCAATATGAATTTTCAATTCAATACTTTCACAAACCTATATTGAACCACATAAAACAGCGTAACTGGTTTTATTGTTTGACATACCAATTAATCTATTTATGTACTCCTCCATTTCAAAGAGTTTGTTAAATTTTCCATTTTGGGATGGTACAAAATTGTTTCCATTGTGACCCGCTTTAGTTTATAGACCCCAGCAACACCATTTTTCCTTTTCTTCTCCTTCATTTTTGCCAATATCTCCTACCTCTTTTCCCCGAACACCAATACACCAAGGGTTATCCTTCACCATCACTCCTCCCATTGGCAGTAGCCACAGTCCTCAACATTCAAACCCTTCACCACACCCCCCTGCCATGATTTTTCAACCTCCAAAGCTCCAAAAAAGCAACTGCCATCAACAGCAAGAAAAGAGATAGGAACAACTACAAGTTACGATAGAAAGCTTATTCTCCAAACATTTGCTTTGGTATAACAATAGATTCTCACTTCAGGGGTTGAGGAATTTTAGACAAAAAAATGTGCATTTATTGAACACAATGTTTGAAGTGTGGTTTTGGCAAAGAAACCCATGGATCAGGCTAAGCATTTGGTCCTTTGTTTCTGTACAAAAAAATGTTTGGTTAAGATTTTGTTTTAAACATGAAATACCCATGTCTGTTCTTTTAATCTTTGGATACCAAAATGAGATAAGATGGTGTATGCATGCTTAGTTTTGAAGTGTTGGTTAAGTCTCTTATGTTTTACTTGAATATGGATTGAGCTTGATCCTTTAGTGCCTGGAAAAATAAAAGAATTCTAGGCAAGTTCATAAATGGTTGCTTTAATCTTTAAAGCATGAAACTTTCTTCTTGGATTTGTTTGTGGATTAGGCCTTCAAGGCCTTTTGTTTTTTTAGGAGTAAACTTGGGTTGTTTTGTTAAGCCCATTGGCTCTTCTTAGATAAGGCTTCAATTTTCTTTTTTTAAGCCCGTTTAATTTCTTTGTACAAAGCTTGTGTTGGCTTCTGGTCAGGCTAGGAAGCGCAGTCCATTTGATCGGGCTAAACCTTTAAGGTCCAAAATCTAACAAGGAAAAATTGCATCTTTAGTTTCTTAAGATGTGTATGGCAAACACACCCTTAAAGCAAATTTTAAGCCTGTGTTTTTTAGTTATGGGCATTTTTGCGCGTGTTTGGCAAACACAACCTAACTTATTTTTCACACCCTTTATTTTCTTTTTTTCTGGTGTTTAGCCAAACACACTCTAGTTTAATTTTAATTATTTTTCAAATTTTTGAAGGACTATTTCGCAATTAATTTTGGGCCTTTTAAATCACTTTTTGCCATTTTATATTTAATATTTAAAATTATGAACTTATATACATGAGATGCTTTTTCAGTATTATATAAACCAGGTTTTTTTGTAAAAAAATAGAAAAACAACAAAAATCAATCTTTCAAAATATACATTATGTTTTTTAAAATGAACATGGCCAAGTTTTTCCAAAAAAATCATGTTTGCATTTTTAATAAAATTACAAAAATATGACAAAAAGACATTGCATGATTTAGCATACCAAAAAAAATCAAAAAATAGATTTTATATTTTGTATGCATCATGGATTTAATAATAAGTTTATTAAAACCAAGAGGACTTGATCTAAATTTCAAAAACACAAAAAATTCAATTTATTTATTTTTAATATAAAGGATTAAGAACTTATACGTAAGATGTATTCCCGATATTAAAAAAACAATGCAAAAAATATATTTTGGCTTTAGAATAGCTAGGCTTGACTCGTAAAGTCATGGTTCACTCTTTTAAGGTGAACCTGCTTTAACCATTAGACAGACCAATGGTTAGAAAAACACAACAAAACTTTAGTAATAATCAAACAAATGAGTTATGCAGCTATCGTAGGTAGGTGTACTAGGAGTGATATTGTTTTCCCTATACACAACAAATCTCATTATCCAGACTCTGAAAACCATTTAAGTTTCTAGTGACCAGAATACTAGGTGGCAACTCTGGTTTTTTTAAAACCATAAAAACACAAGAATTCTTTATTCTTTCCACGCCACTCAAAATCTTGTTCCAAGAAGATGATCACCACGATGCTACATAAGTGTGATAATCCTCATGCCAAGCCACCTCCAATAAAGTGTTATAGATGCAATCAGGAAGGGCATAGATCCAATGTATGTCCTCAGAGAAGACTTGTGATTGTGGTTGAACGTGAGGATGAAGAGAGTAGAGAAGGTCATTGTATCTGGAGAAGTGTTGTGAACCTGATAGTGAGGGTGAGTATGAGGATGATGATGGTCAAGCATATATGGTGAGATGATTGTTGTTCACACCAAAAGCTAACAATGAGACGACACACCAACAATTTTTTTACTTTATTCTTGATAGCAGTACCTACGAGAATATTATTGCTAGGGAAATCACTATTAAATTGGGTTTGAATATTGCAAACATCAAGAATTTTACACTATAGATTGGATTAAAAAGGTACCAAAAATAGCAGTAATTGAAAGATGTAAAATTCATTTTTCCCATAGACAACTATGTAAGGATGAAGTTTATTGTGATGTAGTTGACATGAATGCTTGTAACTTGTTTGGTAGGCCATGACAATATAATGTAAATGCATGGCATGGGGGACAGGAAAACATCTATAGGTTTGTTAAGGATGGGATTAATTTTACTTTGATTCCTCTGAAGAGGAATTCCCAACCAAAAGCCCAAAAGGCTGGAGGAAAGGCATTGAAACAGATGAGTGACAATGCAGTTGAGGTCACTGGAGTTGTTAAGTCTCTATTGCAAGAGTTTCAAGAAGTTATTCCAGATAAGTTACGTGTGATATTCACACCATATTGACTTGATACCAGGGGCTAGTCTTCCAAATTTACCTCATTATAGAATGAGCCCACAAAAAGGAGAGATCTTAAGGGAGAAAATAGATGAATTGCTAAAGAAAGAGATGATTCAAGAGAGCTTAAATCCATGTGTTGTCGCTACTTTACTGACACCAAAGGATGGTAGTTGGCATATGTGTGTTGATAGTCGTCTCATTAATATAATCATTGTGTGATATCAGTTTTCAATTCCATGGTTAGATGACATGCTAAATCGATTTTGTGGTGCAACAGTCTTTTTGAAGATTGACTTGAGAAGTGGTTACCATCAAATTCGTCCAGGGGATAAGTGGAAAATAGCTTCCAAGACAAAGGATGGGTTATATGATTAGTTAGTCATGTGATTTAGATTAATGAATGCACCGAGTACATTCATGAGGCTAATGAATCAGATTTTGGAATCTTTCATAAATAAATTCGTTGTGATTTATTTTAATGATATCCTTGTTTTTAGTCATAATGAAACATATCATAATGAGCACTTAAAGAGTGTTCTAGAGGTGTTGCTTATATCATATTGAGCACTTAAGGAGTGTTCTGGAGGTGTTGCTTATAAACAAGTTGTATGTAAAACAAGTGTAGCTTCATGACCAGCAAGCTGTTATTCTTGGGTTTTGTAGCAAGAGCTGATAGAGTTGAAGTCAATAAGGAGAAAGTGAGGGCAATCCGTGATTGGCCCATGCCCAAGACAGTTAATGATGTGCAGAGTTTTCATGGTTGGGCTACTTTTTATAGAAGATTTATTCAAGATTTTAGTAGTATTATGGCACTAATCATCGAATGTTTGAAGGAAAGTTTAAATGGGGTGAGGAAGAACAAAATTTTGCCTTAATAAAAAAGAAGTTATGCAATGCTCCGGTGCTTGCTTTACCCAACTTTAACAAGTTGTTTGGGGTTAAATGTGATGCTTGTGGAGTAGGTATTGGAGGAGTTCTTTCCCAAGAGAAATGTCCTGTAGGCTTTTCCAGTGAGAAACTAAATGAAACTCATTTGAAGTGGACTACCTATGATAAAGAACTCTATGATGTGGCAAGGGCTTTGAAAGTTTGGAAGCATTATTTAATTAATAGAAATTATCTTGTATTCAGATCATGAAACTCTTAAGTCTCTGAATAATCATAAACAAATCAATACGGATATGATGGCCAGGTGGATTACATTCCTTCAGAAGTTCAATTTCAGTTTGAAGCACAAAGTTGGAGTTCAGAACAAAGTGGTTAACGCATTAAGTAGGCAAGTTGCCCTGCTAATCACTTTTCGTAGCGAGATTATGGGTTTTGGGTGTACAAATGAGCTATAGGGTGAAAATGTTGCTTTTCAAAAGATATGGTATAAGTGTTCTAATGGTTGGGTTGATGGAGATTTCCGTATACATGATGGTTATTTACTGAAAGGTAATTGATTGTGTATCTCTCGCACATCCCTAGGCGAGAAATTGATTCGAGACTTGCATGGCGGATTAAAGGGTCATGAAGGAAGAGATAAAAGAGTGTCAGCTTTGGAAGATAAGTATTGTTGGCCTCAGCTCAAGCATGATGCCAACAATTTTTTTCAACATTCTTTTACTTGTCAAACAGCTAAGGGGCAATCACTAAAAATTGGCTTATACATGTCTCTACCTATACCTGAACATCTCTGGAAAGATATTTCCATGGATTTTTTGTTAGGTCTTCTACAAACTCAGTGAGGAATGGATTCTATTTTTGTTGTTGTAGATAGATATTCAAAGATGACATACTTTATACCTAGTAAGAAAACTATGGATGTGATCAGTGTGGCTGGGCTACTTTTCAGGGAGATAGTGAGGTTGCATGGTGTTCCAAAATCCATCACGTGTTATAGAGATACCAAGTTCCTTAGTCATTTTTGGCTAACTTTGTGGAAGATGTTAACTACTCTTTGAAGTTTAATAGTGTTGCTCATTCACAAATTGATGGCCAAACGAAATCTCTAAACAGAAATTCAGGCAATCTGATTCGCAGCATTTATGGAGACAAGCCTATACAGTGGGATGTTGCATTGACTCAGGCAGAATTTGCTTACAACAGTTCCAAGCATAGTGTTACTGGCAAGACACCATTTGAAATTGTGTACATGAAGCCTCCAAATCATGTACTCGATCTACATTCATTGCCTAAAGCTACTAGGTTTAGCAAGTCAACAAAGAATTTGGCTGAATAGGTGCAAATTGTGCATCAAGAGATCAGGAGAAAACGGGAAGAAACAACTACTAGAAATAAGCATGCATCAGACAAGCATAGGTGGGTTAAATTGTTTCAAGAAGGAGACACAGTCATGGTTTTCTTGCGTAAGGAGAGGTTTTCAGTAGGCACCTATAATAAACTAAAGATGAGGAAGTATGGTTCATACAAGGTGCTGAAAAACATCAATGGCAATGCTTATGTTATTAGTTTTTCTGATAGCGTGGGCATATCAAAAACCTTCAATGTTGCTGATCTTTACGACTATTTTCCAGATATTGAACTCAACTCGAGGACAAGTTTTTCTAAAGTGGGGGTCTCCTGACGCAATGTATAGCGAAGATAAAACTAGGGTTCTCAAGCTCTAAGGTTACAGACCAAATTATAGAAAAAATTCTATGGTATTTTTATTGATTCTAAATAATAGTATTGATCTCCATAAAATAAACTAGGCATCCATATTTATATTAGTACTAAAATCCTTTATAAAAAATGATTCCTAATTAAAATTTACCTAATTAATAGAATTCATCTAGTATTAGAATTCCTAAACAATAAAATACTAATTAAATTAAAAGTCTTAAGTTAAGTATGAAACAAATAATTAAAATCTAAAATTAACTAGGAAATTAATTAAAACAGGAAAAAAGTAACTTCATGCTTCAATTTGGACCATAAATTCTTGGGATAATTGTTCTACATCAAAATTGTTCAGAAAGAATCCTCGAATGAACCAAATAAATTAAAAATCACAACATTACCATGCTTCTCTTGACCAAACAAGTATTAGACAACTAACATCAACCCTTGTGGTGGAATCACATTTAGGGTGGTCATGCAATATCCAGTAGATGCAAAGTACCACCATAAAGAAATAGAAAAAAAAGGGTAAATTAAAACAGTATATCTCTTTTAGTAAGATCCAGGGTAATGTTTTCAAAAATAAATACCGATTAGAACTAATTTATTAATCATGTTTTCACTTATGTCCCTAATATGCTCAATCTAAGAGCTAAAAAGCTATCATTGAAAATCGATCCCATATTTTCAATTAGAAAGAATTATTTAACATTTAACAAGCCATTAAGCTGGTGTAGAAAAAGGCTGTGAAAATAGCCTTGTAGATACTAAACCCCAACAATACTTTATCCAAAACATAAGTAAGAACTGATTTAATAATGTCGTAACTGATACTTACCTTCATTGCACCATTAGTTGCAATAGCGCTCAGTGAAATCCCGGTTAGGAAAGTACACAAACCACAAAATGCTACCAGCACCAGAGATTCGCCTATGCCAGCCATGCCAACAATCCTGCAATTTTTACAAAAACATAAAGCAATCAAAAACTATTGTATGAGAAAGCAGTGGCATGAAATTAAATGTGCATCATCAACATCCAGTCAGTCTGAATGGAGAGAGGGGGAGGATGTAATCAACATCATTTAGTACAACTAGATTCAGATTAAATCATAGGAAGGAAGTAGGACCAGCAATTTGTTTTGAATATCACAGCTGTTCCTAATTTTCATTTGGTTATATAAACCCCATTCAGAATACCCTTTGATGTATGATTTCTGGCACAAGTCAATGTAAAGCCAAAACTTTTCCCCATCTTACCTCTACAAGCATCTAGCCAACTTCAAAACTGATTATTCTAGATTTACATTTTATACATAGTTGTGAACTTAAGTCTCTTAACACATTTTTTTCCTTCCCACTAACAAAAATGTAACTGACAGATTATCTATTTAAAAATCGTTGACAGAGTTTTTGAAAAAATTAACAAACTTGAAGGCTTTAAAAAAACACTAACTATATCAAAGGCCAGCAAGCCATTAATAAACCAAACCTGAATGTCAATTTATTTTCCTTTACCTCAAGCTTGATTACAACCCACCATGTCCATATAAAATTAAAACCTTCAAGAATTTAAATACAACATAACTTCTAAATGTCCATGTTATAGGTAACTTGAATTTTACAATCAGCTCCAGGTTCACGAGAGGACATCATAGTCCTTTATTCAATTGACAGTTAGACCACAACTTATAAAGAAGAAGGAAAATGTGGGTATATCCAAGAATGAGAACTCAGAGCTCTCAATTTGTTATCACTTTTAAATAGCGTTATTAGCATGTCCAATAAACGGGTAGTTCAAGAGAAAAAAACGAGACATTAGTTGAATGATTTATTGATATTAAAAGACAATTCAACCATATTTCTTAAAGAAACTTGTATGATGAATACATATAAGAGAGAGAGAGAGAGAGAGAGAGATGTGATTAAATGCAGCACTTTGTGAAATTAAAAGGTATTCGACTGGATAGATTTCTCCTTCGAATTTCAAAACTTCATTGCTATCAATTAAAAGCAAGAAACAAGGTGGATGTACATATCTGCACAGACCCTATAATCACTCACATTAAAACAAAATGCAGGTGCGGATAAAGGGAAGCTAAAAGGAAGCATCACGCGAGATAGTTACCAAGAAAACCGAATATAGTAGATAATTCCAAGTATGTTTTGCAAGCATGGGACGAAAACACCCATCAACGTTCCCAGTTTAAGATCATTATGCTGCATTGATGTATCAATAAAGAAATAAAGCATAAATAGTGGATGAAAACTAGTAGTGAGAAATTGCTAAAAAGAAAGGAGCAGTAGCAAATACCCCTGGGCGATCTCGATCAAAGGTGACAGGAGCATCCTCACCATCCCCCCTGGGACTAGAAGGTGCGGCAACCTGCTCCCCTGTCATACTGGAAAAGCAAGTCATTCAACAATAATGTAGATAGATGTTCAACAATAAAGGAATGAACGAGGTAAGGTACCTCTTAAGACCAAGAATGTTGACGAGGGAATCAAAACCAAACAATTCCAATCTGTGCTCTCTTTCTGAACCATTTGTATTATCATTCAAACGATCGGAATTCGTGTTTGTTTTTTCTTGGGAAGAAGATCCGGGAGGAACGGAGGACATCTCAAGGACGGCGGGATCGTGAGCCACCACAGGCCTGTATTTGCGACCACTCTGCTTCGTGTGGAATTCGTCTTCTGACCCACCACCTTCAATATCTCCGTTGTCCATTTCGTTTTGGCTTTCCAAGATCTAATCTTAGTCTGCAAGTATATGTGTAGGTATTATACACTATCTACAGCTACTACAGATCCAATTCCAAACTGAAATGGTAGATCTCTCCAAAAATGCATACGATTGATACAGAACAGTTCTAGAGAGAGAAAAGAAATAAAGAAACGTAATTGAAAAGTAATTAGAAGAAGATTGTGCTCTCCATGGACTTTGGTCTACATATCAAAATAAGGGAAGACAGATTCAGACCCCAGAAGCCAATTGTTTTTGTTATGTTTGGAAGTGTTTCCTCGTCTACTTATTTTGAAAAACAAAATTTATATCATATTATAATTTTAATATATTAATATATATTTAAAAAAAAGACACCCACAACACAATACAAACTAAAAAAATATTATTTGAAATATTAAAAATGATATAATTCGGTTTGACAAGAATAAAGTTTCGTTCCACAAGTGAAATAAATAAATAAATGTATTTTATTATCAATATCAGATAAGAAATGAAAAAAAAAATAGAATGTGATTTTATTTATATAAAAAAATAATATATATCATTTTATACTCTTTTTAGTTGTAATTAAATTATTGTTATCCTGTCAGTCAAATTAAATTTTTTTAATGTTAAAAAAAATATTTAATCATTATCAATATATTCATGAGGTGGAAATTATTTTATAAAAAAACAAAAAAAATATAAAACTCTATTTTTAATAGATTAAATATTGAATGTTGAGATTGAGTTTTAAAAAAAATAAATTTATAAGACTTTGATAAGTCTATAAAAAAAATAGAAAAATAATTATGAAATTCAATTCATAAATAACTTAATATTAAAAAATAAAATTAAAAAATTAGGATGAAGTTAAAAAGAATAGTTGAAAAAGGATCCAAAAATGAATATAATCCACCTGGATCAATTTATCAGGTTTCTGACGTAAGTCATAAAATCGAGATAATTTCATAGAAAGTAAAAAGAAAAAAAATATAAAATCCAATTAAAAAACATTTCATTAAAAAGGCACAAAAAAAATAAATGGGGTCAATCAATGTCAACCTGTCAAACCCACAACCTAAATCATGAGATTAAAATAATATCTTAAAAAGAAAATAAAAAAAAATACAAAGCAACACTAAAAAATCCGTTAAAGGTTCTAGTTAGTCATATGACAAGACTTAGAGCTAAAAGGTACAAAAAGGTTTTCAATAAATCTCTTTATTATACGTGAGCTACGATGGACTTCAAAAATATATTAAATAATAAAGCATAAGCCTTGATTAATTTAATAGATTTCAATAAGATATTAAATAATGGACTTCAAAAAGATTTGCTAGATGTTCTAGTTGGTTTAGTAACAAGACTTATGGCTAATAGGTTTAAAGAGGCTTTCAATAGATTTCTTTAAGATGCGCACGCTAAAATGAACTTCAAGAACACATTAAATAATGAAGCACTAGACTTGATTAATTTAATTCATGTTAAAGAAGAGCTTGTAGTTGGGGCATTCAAACATTACAAAAGGATTGAAATAAAAATATTCAAATCTGTCACTTTTCACCTTTCATTATTGTTTTGATCATAATTGGATCCGTTGAAAAAATGTAAATGCAATTCTAATTGCATTGGAAAGTAAGCATTCATTACTTTCCAGTAACATATGGAACGTTTTCTAATTCATTAATACGAAAGAGAACTAAACATTTAAAGTTGAACTTTAATTATGCCAATAGATTATAAAAATAACTTTAGTCTTATTTAAATTAGTTAGACTATTGTTTTATTTATATTTTAGTTATTATTAGGCTTTTTAAATATATTAGAGCCCTTATTTAAATTTAGGTTACTTGGTGTTACATGTAACAGTCTCAACTGTAAACTCAATATATAAGATTCCTCAATAATATTATTTAAACTCCATTCTCTAATTTTTCTTCTTCATTTAGCCAAAAACTCTTCAATAATATCATTTAAACTTCATTCTCTAATTTTTCTTCTTCATTTACCCAAAAACAACCTAGGGAAGGAAGTGAAGATTTTTTTCTTTTCTCTTTGAAAAATTCTTACTTCATTCATAAAACAACACTTATAAACCTTCATCTTCCCATATTTTCCAAACAATTGTATTTAACCTCAATTCCCCCAAATTTTTCCTCTTTTGGCCAAATATTCAATTAAAATGAGGAAAAATAATTTTTGTTTCTTTTACTTAAAATTAAACACTTATCCAATCATAATTCATGCTTTCTAACATGGTTCAAACATAATTTGCATCATTCCTATAAATTATAACATAAATTCACAATTTCACATAATCATAATTTTGCATAATCCTTCATCAAACATAAAATTAAAGGAATTAATCATTTGGAGCATGTTATTTACCTCACTTTGATAAGGATTTAAGGAAAGAATACAAGAAAAATCAAGTTTTCTTCTTCTCCATTTTCAAACCCTAGCTTGAAATCCTTCCTTTAATGCATTCACCACCTTAAAATTAACCCCCTCTTTATATTTAATTAAGTTACTCACTCTAATTACTCACTTTAATTAGTGAAATTAATGAGCATTTAAGTAGAAAAATCACACAATTTTTCCCCCTCTCTTTGTTTGAAGCTCACGGCTAAAAGAGAAAACAAATGGAGCTTTATAATCTAACTTTTACTTATTTACACATTGGCCCTCATTTCTTTTCATTTCTATTTTTGTCACTCAACTCTTCTTTTTACTTAATTCTCACCTTAACATCTTATATTTTATTCTATTGTATCCAATTACAATACTTGGAATCCTTTTATTTAATCTATTCGGTACTTTATTTATTTTACTCAGATTATAATTTAGCGGGTTTTCATATTCTCCTCCCCTAAAAAGAAATTTTGTCCTTAAAATTGAACCTCGTACCTGAATCTAGAAATAATTCGGGATGTATTTGTCTCATTTGAGATTCTCTTTCCCAAGTCACCTCCTTGATTTGGGAATTCCTCCACAATATCTTGACAATTGGAATCTTTTTATTTCTCAATTCCATCACACTGTAATCTAAGACTTTCACCGGCTTCATTTCCAATGTTAAATTCTCATCAATTTCCAGAGGAATTTGAGGCAAGACCCGAGATGGGTCCACTTCAGCCTTTCTTAACATAGAGACATGAAACACATCATGGATTTTGGCCAAATGTGGAGGTAGAGCCAATCTATAAGCCATGGGGCCAATCCTTTTGGTGACCTCAAAAGGCCCAACGTACCTTGGCGCCAATTTTCCTTTCAAGCCAAATCTTAACACATGTTTCCACAGGGC
>Ga0325401_1000640_pt1 | contig 26455 bp, 23 predicted proteins | sample PopdelMetagenome_FD_205666 | JGI IMG/M metagenome (GOLD analysis project Ga0325401, IMG submission 205666) | Populus deltoides microbial communities from Bellville, Georgia, United States - Xylem-PdKOR-R2 | ecosystem: Host-associated > Plants > Phyllosphere > Stem > Wood/Secondary xylem | place...
CAGTTTTCCAGCACGTCGTTGTTCCAGAAGCGGAGGACGCGATAGCCTTGCCGTTCCAGGACGGCTGTGCGTCGTCGATCAGCCTCCTCGCCATGCTGGCCACCGTCGAGCTCGATCACCAGCCGGCGCTCGACACAGAGGAAGTCCACGACATAGGCGCCTATCGTCGCCTGCCGCCGGATCTTGGCGCCATCCAGCCGGCGATTGCGGACGGCCAGCCAGAGGCGCTGTTCGACATCGGTCGCTTCGCGGCGGAGGCGGCGCGCATGGGGGTTGGTGCGACGGGCGACGGGCACCGGCAGGAGGCTAGCGGGGACAGCGGCGGTTCGCCAGTCCTTGGCCTCCCACCCTCACCCAACCCTCTCCCGCCAGCGGGAGAGGGCTATGATGGTCGGTTCGCGAAGCCTCTCCCGCCGGCGGGAGGGGGCTTTACCGATCAGTCCGCGAAGAGGAGGACGGGAGTTTCGAGCAGCTTGCGCAGGGCCTGGACGTAGCTGGCGGCGTCCCAGCCATCGACGACGCGGTGGTCGCAGCTGATCGACAGGTTCATCAGCTTGGCGCGGGCGATCTCGTCGCCCTTGCCGGTGAATATCGGGCGTTCGACGATCTTGTTGGGGCCGATGATCGCGACTTCGGGGCGGTTGATGACCGGGGTGGTGGCGATCCCGCCCAGGGGGCCCAGGCTGGTGACCGTGATGGTGCCGCCGCCGAGTTCGTCGGGCTTGAGCCTGCCCGCGCGTGCGGCGTCGGCGAGGCGGGCGATCTCGGTGGCGAGTTGCCAGACGTTGCGGTCCTGCGCGTCGCGGATGACGGGAACGGTCAGGCCGGCATCGGTCTGCGCCGCCATGCCGCAATGGACCCGGCCCGAGCGGGTGACCACGCCGGCCTCGTCGTCATAGCGGGCGTTGAGCATCGGAAAGTCGGGCAGCGTCCGGCAGATCGCGACGATCAGCAACGGCAGCAGCGTCAGCTTCGGCCGGCCGCCGCGTTCGCCGTTGAGGTCGGCGCGCATCGCCTCGAGCGCGGTGACGTCGATTTCGTCGACATAGGTGAAATGGGGGATGTGGCGCTTGGCGGCGGCCATGTTCTCGGCGATGCGGCGGCGCATGCCGATGACGCGGATCGCCTCGTCGGGACGCGCGCGCGACGCGCCCGAGCCATAGCCCCGGCCGGCATTGTAGCGCAGGAACGCGTCGAGATCGGCGTGGCGGACGCGATCGCCCTCGGCGGGCTTTACCTGCGACAGGTCGACGCCGAGGTCGGCGGCGCGGGCGCGGACCGCGGGGGAGGCGAGGGTCTTGGCCGCCGCCCCGGCGGGGGAAGGAGAAGTGTCCGAAGTGGCCGAATGTGGGAGCAATACCTCGGGCGCAGCTGATCGGGGCGAGGCCCCTCCACCAGCTTCGCTGGTCCCCCTCCCCGTTCCGGGGAAGTTTGTGGGCGCGCGCGCGGGGGTGGTCAGGCCGGCGGCTTCGGCCTGTTCGACGCCGGGGTTCTCGGCCTCATACTGCTCGGCGACCTCGGCCTGTTCGGCGACCTCGGCCTGTTCGGAGGTGGCGGGGGCGGCGACGGCGTCGGCCTCGCCTTCACCCTCGGCGTCGGTCTCGATCACCACCAGCGCGGCGCCGATCGCGACCTGATCGCCGACCTCGCCCGCGAGCGCGATCACGGTGCCCGCGACTGGGGACTCCATCTCGACCGTGGCCTTGTCGGTCATCATGTCGGCGATGTTCTGATCTTCCTCGATCCGGTCGCCGAGGCGCACGTGCCATGCGACGATCTCGGCCTCGGCGATGCCTTCGCCGATGTCGGGCAGGCGAAAGGTGAAGCGGGCCATGGGTTACTCCTGGGGCCGCGCCGCGAGCGTCGCGTGGGCGTCCTTCATGATCTTCCTGAGGGCCTGGCCGATGCGGACGGGGCCGGGGAAATAGGCCCATTCCAGGCTGTGCGGATAGGGCGTGTCGAAGCCGGTGACGCGCTCGATCGGCGCCTCCAGATGATAGAAGCAGCGTTCCTGGACCAGCGCGGACAGCTCCGCGCCGAAGCCGCCGGTGCGGGTCGCCTCATGGACGATCATGCACCGGCCGGTCTTGGCGACGCTCGCCTCGATCGTCTCGATGTCGAGCGGGACCAGGGTCCTGAGGTTGACGATCTCGGCATCGACGCCCTCGTCGGCGACCACCTGCGCGACGACATGGACCATGGTGCCGTAGGCGAGGATCGTCAGCGCCTCGCCCGGGCGGACGATCGCCGCCTTGCCGAGCGGAACGGTGTAGTGGCCGGTCGGCACCTCGCCGCCGGGATGCTTCGACCAGTTCTCGGCCGGGCGGTCCCAATGGCCGTTGAAGGGGCCGTTGTAGATGCGCTTGGGTTCGAGAAAGAGGACGGGGTCGTTGTCGGCGATCGCGGACAGCAGCAGCCCCTTGGCATCATAGGGGGTGGCGGGGATCACCGTCTTGATGCCCGAGACGTGGGTGAAGATGCCCTCGGGGCTCTGCGAGTGGGTCTGGCCGCCGAAGATGCCGCCGCCATAGGGCGAACGGACGGTGATCGGCGCGGTGAAGTCCCCCGCCGAGCGATAGCGGAGCCGCGCCGCCTCGGAGACGAGCTGGTCGAGCGCGGGATAGATATAGTCGGCGAACTGGATCTCGGGCACCGGGCGCAGGCCATAGGCGGCCATGCCGATCGCGACGCCGATGATCCCGGTTTCGGTGATCGGGGTGTCGAAGACGCGGGTCTTGCCGTATTTCGCCTGGAGCCCCGCGGTGGCGCGGAAGACGCCGCCGAAATAGCCGACGTCCTCGCCCATCACCATGACGTCGGGGTCGGCGGCCATTGCGACGTCCATCGCCGAGTTGATCGCCTGGATCATGTTCATGCGGGTGGTGGCGGGGGCTTCCGGAGGCGGCTGATCGGTCGCGGTGTCGGTCATCGTCACTTCCTCGCCCATGGCCGGCCGCTCGCGGTTTCCTCGTCGATCATCTGCTGGCGTTGTTCGCGCAGGTGCCAGGGCATCTCCTCGAACACCCCGTCGAACAGGCTGTCGAGCGGCTGGTGGAGGCCGTGGCCGAGGATGCCGTTCTTTTCGGCCTCCTTCTGGGCGGTGCGGACCTGTTCGGCGCAGTCCTTGTCCTGGGCGGCGTGGCGCTCCTCGTCCCATTCGCCCAGGCCGATCAGGTGATCCTTGAGGCGGCGGATCGGGTCGCCGAGCGGCCAGGCGGTGGGCTCACCCGCCGAGCGGTACTGGCCGGGGTCGTCGGAGGTCGAGTGCCCTTCGGCGCGGTAGGTGAAATGCTCGATCAGGGTGGGGCCGGCATTGGTGCGGGCGCGCTCGGCGGCCCATTGGGTGGCGGCGTAGACCGCAAGCGCGTCGTTGCCGTCGAGACGCAGGGAAGCGATGCCATAGCCGACCCCGCGTGCGGCAAAGGTGGTCGCCTCCGCCCCCGCGAAACCGGAGAAGCTGGAGATCGCCCACTGGTTGTTGACGACGTTGAGGATCACGGGCGCGCGATACACCGCGGCAAAGGTGCAGGCGGAGTGGAAGTCGCCTTCCGCGGTCGAGCCCTCGCCGCACCACACCGCGGCGATGCGGCTGTCGCCCTTCGCCGCGGACGCCATCGCCCAGCCCACCCCCTGGGGGTATTGGGTGGCGAGGTTGCCCGAGATCGAGAAGAAGCCGTGCTCCTTGGACGAATACATGATCGGCAGCTGCTTGCCCTGAAGGGGGTCGCCGCGGTTGGAATAGATCTGGTTCATCATCTCGACGAGGCTGTAGCCGCGCGCGATCAGGATGCCCTGTTGACGGTAGGAAGGGAAGCACATGTCGTCGCGGTCGAGCGCATGGGTCTGCGCCACCGCCACTGCCTCCTCGCCGGTACACTTCATGTAGAAGCTGGTCTTGCCCTGGCGCTGGGCGCGGAACATGCGTTCGTCAAACGCGCGGGTCAGCACCATGCTGCGCAGCATCCGGCGCAGCATCTCAGGCGCAAGACGCGGGTCCCAGGGGCCAACCGCGCGCGCGTCGTCGTCGAGGACCCGCACCAGGCCATAGGCGAGATCGTGGAACTCGGCAGCCGGCGCGGCGGAATCGGGGCGGCGGGCGGCGCCCGCGGCGGGAACGTCGACCTCGGCGAAATCGACCGGATCGCCGGGCCGGAAGCGCGGCTCGGGGACGTGGAGCGACAAGGGAGGCAGGTTGCTGCGAGGGGGCTCGCCGGTCACGGAACTCTCCATGGCGCTAACGTCCAGCCCGCGCCTCTTCAGCCCCCTCTTGCCGCGTTGTAATTTAATTTCAAGCGGGTTCGGCGTGCTCCCGCGCAGCGACGGTCTGTTCGATGACGCCGAAGATCGGGTGGTGGCGGTCGTCCTCCGCCCAGATGCGGACGGTGTCGCCGGCCTGAAGGAAGGGGGTGGCGGGCCGTCCGTCGCGGATCGTCTCGATCGTGCGGACCTCGGCGAGGCACGAATAGCCGACCCCGCCATCGGCGATCGGCCGACCGGGGCCGCCGTCCGCGTCGCGGTTCGACACGGTGCCCGACCCGATGATCGTGCCCGCCCCCAGCACCCGCGTCCTGGCGGCATGGGCGATCAGCGTGCCGAAGTCGAAGGTCATGTCCTCGCCCGCCTCCGCGCGGCCAAAAGGGCGGCCGTTCAGGTCGACCATCAGCCGGCGGTGGAGCTTGCCGTCGCGCCACCAGTCGCCCAGCGTGTCGGGGGTGACGAAGACGGGGGAAAAGGCCGAGGCGGGCTTGGACTGGAAGAAGCCGAAGCCCTTGGCGAGTTCGCCGGGGATGAGGTTGCGCAGCGACACGTCGTTGGTGAGCCCGACCAGCCGGACCGCGGCGAGCGCCTGTTCGCGGGTCGCCCCCAGCGGCACGTCGCCGGTGACGACCACCACCTCGGCCTCCAGGTCGCAGCCCCACCCCTCGTCGGCGAGCGGGATGGGATCGCGGGGTCCGAGGAACCCGTCGGAGCCGCCCTGGTACATCAGCGGATCGTGCCAGAAGCTGTCGGGCAGATCGGCCCCGCGCGCCTGGCGCACCAGCGCCACGTGGTTCACATAGGCGGAGCCGTCCGCCCATTGATAGGCGCGCGGCAGCGGCGCGGCGGCGTCATGCTCGTGGAAGCGCATCCGCGGAATGGCCGCGTGTTCGAGATCGGTGGCGAGATTTTCGAGCAGCCCGGCATAACGGTCCCACTCGTCCAGCGCGGCCTGGAGCGTTGCGACGATGTGCCCCGCATCCGCGAACCAGGCGAGGTCGTTCGACACCACGACCAGACGGCCGTCGCGGCCCTGCTTGAGGCTGGCGAGCTTCATGTCCTCTCCTTCTTTGTCGGGGCCGGTGTACCAGCTTGCGCGCGCGAGGCCAGGCCCGCACGTGCGGTGGCGGCGAGCAGCACCAGCGCCGTCCAGCGGCGACGCAGCAGGATCGCCACCGCCGCACCCGCCGCGGTGGCGACGACCGGGCCGGGACGCGACGGCGCATCGGCAGCGGGAAGGACGGCGGGTGCTGGCGCGGACGCATCGGCCGGACGCGGCGCGTCGGCACCGATGGTGTTGTCGGCGACCCAGGCGCCGCGCTGGCCGGCGGGGCGCGGCGGGCCGGTGGTGGTATCGTGGTCGACGTGGTGCTCGAACTCGCTGTTGATCTCGGCACCGAGCAGCAGGATGTAGCTCGACAGGTAGAACCAGGTGAGCAGCACCACCACCGCGCCGAGCGAACCGTAGGTCGCGTTGTAGTTGCCGAAGCTGGTCACGTAGAAGCCGAAGCCGAGCGTCAGCACGAGCAGGCCGATCGCGGTGAAGATCGACCCCGCGGTGATCCAGGCCCAGCGCGGCTGCGCGCGCGACGGGCCGAAGCGGTATAGCGTCGCCGCCCCCGCCGCGGCGGCGAGCAGGAACAGGACGTAGGACAGGATGCGGCCGAGCGCGACCAGCACCGGCTGACGGCCGAGCAGTTCGTCGAGCGCGCCCAGCGCCGTCACCGCGACGATCGCCACCAGCGCGACCAGCACCGCGCCCGCGGTGATCGCGAGCGCGGTGAGGTTGAGCCAGATGATGTTGCGCTTCTCATGCTCCTCATAGGCGATGTTGAGCGCGGTGATGATCGCCCCCGCGCCGTTGCGCGCGCCGAACAGCGCGACGCCGAGCGCGAAGACGAGGCCGAGCCCCTTCTTGCCGTCCGACCCCTGGACGACGCCCATCAGCTGTTCGCCGACCAGCCGGGCCGCGTCCGCCGGCATCACCGCCGCAAGCTGGTTGACCGTGTCCACCACCGTCTTGGGGTCGGCGAAGATGCCGTAGCTGAGCACCAGCGCCCCCAGCAGCGGCACGATCGCGAGGAAACCGTAAAAGGCGACCCCGGCGGCGACCAGGCCGACATTGTCGTCCGACGCCTCCGCCCAGGCAGCCTTGAGGACGGCGATCTTCTCCCGCCGGGGCAGCGCCCAGGGGCTGGTGGCTTGCGGCGCCGGTCGGCTGGCCATGGATCGTCCCCCTGATGGTTTCAGGGTTAACCGAGCGCGGGCGGCGACGTTCCCCCCGGCCCGGCGCGCGGTCGCGGCCGTGGATGCCGGGCGGTCTAGCGCCCCTGCCGCGTCAGCCAGCGCTGGCGTTCCCAGGCCGCGACGACGCGATCGGCCCGGAGGCGCAGCGCGCTGCCCGGTGCGAGCGTGTCGTAATCCGCGGTGACGGCGCCCGAGCGGACGGTGCGCGTCGCCAGGTCGAGGACGGTCTGGCGACCGCCGTCCTCGGCGAGGCCGATCGCGGCGGGTGCCTCGAGATCGCCGATGTGGTGAAAGACGCCCGCGCCGCCCGGCCGGCCGCGGCGGCGCCCGAGCAGGTCGAGGATCAGCCCGCGGTAGTCGGCAAGGCCGATCGGGCCGGCGAGCGGCACGCCCGCGCGGTTGACCACCAGCGGGATGTGAGTCTGCTGGGGATCGATGATGTGGCCGTGGCCGAGAAAGCCGTCGTCGAACAGCGCCTCGCCATGATCGGCGGTGACGACCAGCAGCGTGTCGTCCCAGACCCCCAGCCGCTTCAATCGCGCGACCAGCTCGCCCAGCCGGCGATCGGCATAGGCGACCGCGTTCCAATAGGTGCGTTCCAGCGCGGCGCGGTTGGCGGGCGAGATGTCGGCGCGGGGCAGCGGGTGCGGATCGACGAGGTCGCGCATCCCGGGATGGTGGTAGGGGAAGTGCGCCGACTGGAAGTTCAGATAGGCGAAGGTCGGCTGCTGCCACCCGGTCGCCAGCCGGCGGTCGAACCGGGCGAGCAGCTTGCCCTCGTCGACCAGCAGCGAGCCCTGCGCGGCGAAGCCGAACGCGCGATCGGCCTTGAGCGTCTCGGCATCGACGAAGACGTCCGCCGCCGCGCGCATGCCGGTCGCGGCGCTGATCCCGCCGAAATCCTCGGGCTGGCCGGAGAAGACCGCGACCCGATAGCCCGCGCGTTTCAGGTCGCGGAACAGCGAGGGCGCGCCGGGACCTGGCACCAGCCGGCCGGTGAACAACGCCTTGAGCGAGTCGGTGGTGAAGCCGACATGGCTGTAGGCCCATGGCGCATGGCTGCCCGTGGCGGCGAGCGCGCGCAGGGTCGGCGCGACGGGGCGGCCGTCTATTACCTTGGTCAGGACGTCGGCGCGGGTGCTTTCGAGCACGACCAGGATGAGGTGGAGCGGGCGCACCGGTGTCGCCGCGGGTGGATCGGGCGGCAGCGGAGCGGGCGCGGCGAAATCGCCGCCGAAGCCATCCTCGTCGATGCCGTTGCCGGGCACGTCATAGGCGAGCGGGTGGCGCGCGGGGTCGAACGGCGCGCGGTCGACGGTGGCCCCGAACAGGCCATAGCCGTCGCGATCGAAATCCGTCGCGGCGTCAAGCGTGCGGCGGATCAGGCCATAGGCGGTGACGCGATCGGCGGCGTAGCGGACGTCGGCGTCGCCCGAGGCAGCGGTGGCCGCGACCGGCAGGCAGAGCGCGGCGACCAGCAGCCCCCTGCCCGCCACCGGTGCCTGGCGCGCGGTGGGATGGCGGCGGCCGAAGCGGATCGCGAGCCACAGGCCGATACCGATCGCGAGCGCGGCGACCGCCAGCACCTCCGCGAACAGCGCGGCTTCGCTGAGCGAGAACAGCATCGCGTCGATCAGGCTGCCGCCGCCGAGCTTCGCCAACAGCTGGAACGACACCGCGTCGCTGAAATAGGTGAGCAGTTCGAACTTGGCGATCACCGCCGCCACCGCGACCCCGCCGGTGATCGCGACGTAGAGGAAGCGGCGGACGAACGGGTGCCAGCGGTCGCGGGTGAGCCGGTAGACGAGCAGCGCCAGCGCGGTCGCGACCAGGAGGTGCGCGGCAAAGGCGAGCAGGAGGAAGCTCGCGATCGCCGCCGGGGTGCCGAGCGCGTGGCTCTGGCCGAAGCCGCCGGTGAACAGGCCGTATTTGCGCTCGGCCAGGACGAGTTCGAAGCCGAAGGTGGCAAGCGCGGTGACGAGCACGACCGCCTGTTCGACGCGGACGGGGGAGGCTTGGCTGGTCGTGCGCATCAACCCTGACCGATCGTGCCGAGCGAAGGCGAATCACCCGCCAAGCGCAGGCGAGGAGCCCTCGGCTTCGCTCGGGCGAGGGCTTCGACTGCGCTCAGGCCGGACCGGAAGATCCGGTTCGGCGCTTCGCTCCCTGGCCGGATTGTCTTGCGATCCGTTTAACCACCACGCCGGGCGGGCATGAAGAAGGGGCCGGACGTCGCCGCCCGGCCCCTTGTCGCGCATCGTCCTGCCGCCCCGTCCGGGGCGCGGGACCCCGGCTCAGGGTCGGGGTGACGACGCGGTCAGTCGCGGTCGCCGGTCAGAAAGGCCGGGGCGAACTCGGGCGCCGGACCCCGATCGTCATTGGCGTCGCCGCCCTCGCGACGGGGGCCGCGGTCGCCGCCCTCACCGCGCGGGCCGCGGTCGCCGCGGTCGCGGCGGGGGCCACGACTGTCGCGATCGCCGCCCTCGCGCCGCGGGCCGCGGTCGCCGCCGCGATCACCACCGCCGCGCGGACCACGGTCGCCCCGGTCGCCGCGGGGTTCGCGCGGCTCACGGGCGGGACGGGTGTCCTCCAGTTCGGCGCCGGTTTCCTGGTCGACGACGCGCATCGACAGGCGGACCTTGCCACGCGGGTCGATCTCGAGGACCTTGACCTTGACCTGCTGCCCCTCGGACAGCGCGTCCGACACCTTTTCGACCCGCTCGTTGCGGATTTCCGAGACGTGAACGAGGCCGTCCTTGCCGCCCATGAAATTCACGAATGCGCCGAAATCGACGAGGTTGACGACCTTGCCGTCGTAGATCTTGCCGACCTCGGCCTCCTCGACCAGGCCCTTGATCCACTTGATCGCGGCCTCGATCTGGGCGCCGTCGGACGACGACACCTTGATGACGCCCTCGTCGTCGATGTCGACCTTGGCACCGGTGGTGGCGACAATCTCGCGGATCACCTTGCCGCCGGTGCCGATCACTTCGCGGATCTTGGACTTGTCGATGGTGAAGGTCTCGATCCGCGGCGCATGCGCCGACAGCTCGGTCCGCGTCGAGTCGAGCGCCTTGGCCATCTCGCCCAGGATGTGGGCGCGGCCGTCATGCGCCTGGGCGAGGGCGACGCGCATGATCTCCTCGGTGATGCCGGCGATCTTGATGTCCATCTGAAGGCTGGTGATGCCCTCCGACGTGCCCGCGACCTTGAAGTCCATGTCGCCCAGATGATCCTCGTCGCCGAGGATGTCCGACAGGACCGCGAACTTGTCGCCTTCGAGGATCAGGCCCATCGCGATGCCCGAGACGGGGCGCTTGATCGGCACGCCCGCATCCATCAGCGCCAGGCTGCCGCCGCACACGGTCGCCATCGACGACGAGCCGTTCGACTCGGTGATGTCGCTGGTGACGCGGATCGTGTAGGGGAACTCCTCCTTGGTCGGGAGCACCGGGTGGAGCGCGCGCCAGGCGAGCTTGCCGTGCCCGACCTCACGCCGGCCCGGCGCGCCGAAGCGACCCACTTCGCCGACCGAATAGGGCGGAAAGTTGTAGTGCAGCATGAAGTGCTGGTAGCTCAGCCCGTTCAGCCCATCGATCATCTGTTCGGCATCGCGGGTGCCGAGCGTGGTGGTGGCGATGGTCTGGGTCTCGCCGCGGGTGAACAGCGCCGAGCCGTGCGCGCGGGGCAGGAAGTGGACCTCGGCCTCGATCGGGCGGACGGTCTTGGTGTCGCGGCCGTCGATGCGGACGCCTTCGTTGAGGATCTGGCCGCGGACGATCTCCGCCTCCAGCTTCTTCACCAGCTTGAGCGTGCCGAGATACTGGGCGGGGTTCTCGTGCTTGAGGCTTTCGAACGCCTCGCGCGCCTTGGCGCGGGCCGCGTTGACCGCGTTCTGGCGATCGGCCTTGCTGGTGATCTTGTAGGCGGCGGCAAGGTCGGTGCCGATGGCATCGCGCAGGCTCTTCATCTGTGCCGACTTGTCGGCGACCGGGGCGAGCTCCCAAGGGTCCTTGGCGGCCTTTTCGGCGAGCTGGATGATCGCGTCGATCACCTGCTGCGACGCCTTGTGCGCGAACATCACCGCGCCGAGCATCACGTCCTCGGACAGCTCCTTGGCCTCCGACTCGACCATCATCACCGCATCCTGGGTGGCGGCGACGACGAGGTCGAGGTCGCCGGTCAGCACCTCGGCATCGGTCGGGTTGAGCTGGTATTCGCCATTCTTGTAGCCGACGCGCGCGCAGCCGATCGGGCCCATGAAGGGAACGCCCGAGATGGTCAGCGCCGCAGACGCCGCGATCATGGCGAGGATGTCGGGCTCGTTCTCGCCGTCATAGGACATGACGTGGGCGATGCAGTTGATCTCGTTGTAGAACCCTTCGGGGAACAACGGGCGGATCGGGCGATCGATCAGGCGGCTGACCAGCGTCTCACGCTCGGTCGCGCCACGCTCGCGCTTGAAGAAGCCGCCGGGGATGCGGCCGCTGGCGGAGAACTTTTCCTGATAGTGGACGGTGAGCGGGAAGAAGTCCTGCCCTTCCTTGACGGTGCGGGCGGCGGTTACCGCGCAGAGCACCACCGTCTCGCCGAGCGTCGCGAGCACCGCGCCGTCGGCCTGGCGGGCGACGCGGCCCGTTTCCAGGGTGAGCGTCTGGCCGCCCCACTGGATTTCCACCTTCTTGGTATCGAACATCTTGGTTCCTTCACTCCCGCAGCCCTATGCGGCGGGGGCCTGTGCGGCGGGCTTACCGGCCCGCCTCGGTATGGAGCCAGTCGTGGCCCCGTGCCCCGACGCCGGATTGCGGCGGGGCGGATGGAGAAAGGGCGACCCGAAGGCCGCCCCTGGTGATTACTTGCGAAGGCCGAGCTTGGCGATCAGCGCGAGGTACCGGTCGCCCTCCGACTTGCGGAGATAGTCGAGCAGCGCGCGGCGCTTGTTGACCATCATCAGCAGCCCCCGGCGCGAATGGTTGTCCTTCTTGTGACCCTTGAAATGCTCGGTCAGGTTGCGGATCCGCTCGGTCAGGATCGCGACCTGCACTTCGGGAGAACCGGTGTCGCCCTCTGCCCGGGCGTGTTCCTTGACCAGTTCGGTCTTGCGCTCTGCGGTGATCGTCATGTGTCAGTCCTCGACATCAAAGATTGAAGCCGCGCACCACGGTGACCGCACCCTCGCGAACCTCGACCAGCGCCACGGGCACCTGTTCGAGCATCGCGAAGTGCTGGCCGTCCATGGCGGCGATCCCGGCCAGAACCCGCCCCTGGCGGAGCGCCCCTGCCTGGTCGGGGTCAAGAGGAAGAGCCGGGATGTCGTCCAGCCCCGCCCTCAACGGCAGGAGGTGGTATTCAAGGGTGCGCGCCTTAACGCTTTCGTCCCATTTGTCCAGCGTAATCGCCCGGCACAGGTCGAACGGGCCGGCGCGGGTGCGGCGAAGCACCGTCACATGCCCGACCGTGCCGAGCGCGCGGGCGATGTCGCGGGCGAGCGAGCGGATGTACGTGCCCTTGGAGACATGGGCGCGGAGGGTGATGCCGTCGAGACCCTTCCCTGCAAGCGGGCGGGGCTCGGGCGGATATGAAGGCGCCCCTTCCTCCTGGTGCGCATCGCCATCCTTGCCGTGAGCCGGGAGGATCGACAGCGAGTGGATCGTCACCGCGCGCATCGCCAGCGTCACCGCCGCCCCCGCCCTTGCGAGGTCATAGGCGCGCTCGCCGTCGACCTTGAGCGCCGAATAGGCGGGCGGCACCTGATCGATCGGGCCGGTGAAGCGGGGCAGCACCGCCTCGATCGCGACGAGGGTCGGACGGCCGGCGGCCGTTTCGGTCACCGCGCCTTCGGCGTCGAGCGTCGCGGTCTCCTCGCCGAAGCGGATGGTGAAATCATAACCCTTGTCGCTGTCGAGCAGGCGACCGGCAAGCTTGGTCGCCTCCCCCAGCGCGATCGGCAACACTCCCGTCGCGAGCGGATCGAGGGTTCCGCCATGGCCGACCTTGACCTTGCCATGTCCCGCCTGACGCAGGCCGCGCTTGATCGCGGCGACGCCCTGGGTGGAGCCCAGCCCCAGCGGCTTGTCGAGAATGATCCACCCGTGCATCGCGGCCGCTTAGCCGCGGCGGACCGGCGCGACTAGCCGTGGTCGGGACGGGTCTGCGGATAGCCCGTGGGCGGCGTGCTCTCGCGGATCGTCCGCACCCCGCAGTTCTGGTTGGGCAGGCGCGCGACCCGCAGCCGCGAGAAGCGGTCGAACGTCCCGTTGGGATCGGTGGTGTAGCTCAGCGTGTCGAGCGGACGGTCGAGGCGGCACGGCCCGGTCAGCGTCACCTGATACCAGCGCTGGGTGCGGTCGCGGACGTAGAGGATGCCCGCGCCGTTGGGGCCGCGAGTCCATTCGCGCAGGTTGCCGTTCGATGCGAAGGTAATGACGGTCTCGGGGCCGATCGGAGTGCCGGGGGGCAGATCGGTCGGGACCGGCACCGGGGCGGCGGCAGCCTGGGCAAGCGCCAGGAGGGAGAAAAGGATGCTCATGGCGTAGTCCTTGAACAACAGCGGCTTAACCGGTGCTGAGCGTCCAGGTTCCCGCCAGCGCGCCGGCATGGTGGCGACGGCACAGCGCGAGATAGCGGTCGTTGCCGCCGATCTCGGTCTGCCGGCCCTCGCCAAGCGGCGTGCCCGCCGCATCGACGCGCAGGTTCATGGTCGCCTTGCGCCCGCAGGCGCAGACCGACTTCACCTCGACCAGCGAGTCCGCCAGCGCGAGCAGCCGCGCCGATCCGTCGAACAGGCTCCCCCGGAAATCGGTACGCAGGCCATAGGCGAGAACGGGAATGTCCATCCGGTCGCAGACCGCGGCAAGCTGATCGACCTGGGCGGCAGTCAGGAACTGCGCCTCGTCGACCAGCACGCAGGCGAGCGCGCCCGTCCCGTGCCGTTCGGCGATGCAGGCGAACAGGTCGGTGGCCTGAGTGAACATCGTCGCGGGCGCGGCCAAGCCGATGCGGCTGGTGATGGTGCCCGCTTCGAACCGGTCGTCGATCGCGGCGGTGAACAGCATCGTCCGCATCCCCCGCTCGCGATAGTTGAAGTCGGCCTGGAGGAGGTTGGTCGACTTGCCCGCGTTCATCGAGGCGTAGTAGAAATAGAGCTTGGCCATGGCGGCGGCGCGATGCGCCCTGCCGCGCTGGGCGTCAATCGTCGGCAGCCGGCCGATCGAGGTCGCGCGCCACTTCCGGCTTGCGCAGGATCGCGTCGATGTGGCTGCCCTCGTCGAAGCTTTCGTCGGCGAGGAACTTGAGCCGGGCGGCGTTCTTGTTCTGGACGCGGTGCGCGACCTCGCGCTGGAGATAGGCGGTGTTGGTGCGCAGCGCCTTGAGCACCGCTTCCTCGTCGCGGCCGAGCAGCGGCTTCACGAACACGGTAGCGTGGCGCAGGTCGGGGGACATGCGGACTTCGGTGATCGAGACCATGTGCTTCGCCAGGGTCTCGTCATGGACGTCGCCGCGCTGAAGGATTTCCGACAGGACGTGGCGGACCTGTTCGCCGACGCGAAGGGTGCGGACGGATTTTTCGGGCTTGTCGGGCATCTAGGGCATCCAGATCGGCAATGGCGGCCACGAGATCATCGTCGCAGGCTGCGGCAGGGCGTGGAGGTCGGACACTCCTGGTCATCGAGCGGGTCGACGCGGCCTGCCTGCTCCCCCGCGACTGCCGGTGCCGCCCGGCCTGAACGGCGGCGCCCCGAGGGACGCCGCCGCTTCGTCAGAGCGTCCGTTCGCGCAGTTCGACCTCATAGGTTTCGAGGAAGTCGCCCGCCTTGATGTCCGTGAAGTTCTGCGTGAAGGTCACGCCGCACTCCAGACCCGCACGCACCTCGGCGACATCGTCCTTGAACCGGCGAAGCGAGGCGATCTCGCCCTGGTAGATGATGACGTCGTTGCGGGTGATCCGGGCCTTGAGCGCCTTTCTGATCGCGCCTTCCACCACCAGCAGGCCGGCGGCACGGCCGGTCTTGCCCGCGGAGAAGACTTCGCGGATCTCGGCGCGGCCGACCACCGTCTCGAACGCCTCGGGGCCGAGTTCGCCCGCCATGCCAGCGCGGATCTCGTCGGTCAGGTCGTAGATCACGTCGTAATATTTGAGCGCGACCTTCTGCCGCTCGGCGATCTGCCGCGCATTGGCGTTCGGGCGGACGTTGAAGCCGATGATCGGCGCGCCCGACGCCCCGGCCAGCGTCACGTCGGATTCGGTGATGCCGCCGACGCCCGAATGGAGGATGCGGGCGCGGATCAGGTCGGTCGAGATCTTGTTGATCGACGCGACGATCGCCTCGACGGTGCCCTGGGTGTCGGCCTTGACCACCAGCGGGTACTCGATCGCCTGCTTGTCCTTGAGCGCCGAGAACATCGATTCGAGGCTGGCGGGCGCCGAGGTGGTACGCTTCTGCGTGAGCACCCCCTGCCGGTATTCGGCGACCTCGCGCGCGCGCGCCTCGTTCTCGACGACCTGGAGCGGATCGCCCGCCTGGGGCACGCCCGACAGGCCGAGCACCTCGACCGGCATGGACGGGCCCGCTTCCTTGATCTGGCGACCCTTGTCGTCGACCAGCGCGCGGACGCGGCCGGACTCGGCGCCGATCACGAAGATGTCGCCCACTCGCAGCGTTCCGCGGTTGACCAGCACCGTCGCGACGGGGCCGCGGCCCTTGTCGAGCTTGGCCTCGATCACCGTGCCTTCGGCGGCGCGATCGGGATTGGCGCGCAGTTCGAGCAGCTCGGCCTGAAGCTGGATCTTCTCCACCAGTTCGTCGAGCCCGGTCTTCTTGAGCGCGGACACCTCGACGTCCTGGGTGTCGCCGCCCATCTCCTCGACCACCACCTCGTGCTCGAGCAGCCGCTCACGGACGCGCTGGGGATTGGCCTCGTGCTTGTCGACCTTGTTGATCGCCACGATCATCGGCACGCCGGCCGCCTTGGTGTGGTTGATCGCCTCGATCGTCTGCGGCATCAGCCCGTCGTCCGCCGCCACCGCGAGGATCACGATGTCGGTGATGTCGGCGCCGCGCGCACGCATCTGGGTGAACGCCTCGTGGCCGGGCGTGTCGAGGAAGGTGACCCTGGACTTGTCCTTCAACGTCACCTGATAGGCGCCGATGTGCTGGGTGATGCCGCCGGCCTCGCCGCGCACCACGTCCGTACCGCGCAGCGCGTCGAGCAGGCTGGTCTTGCCGTGGTCGACATGGCCCATGATCGTCACCACCGGCGGGCGCGGGCGCAGCGTGTCGGGCGCATCCTCGCCGGTGTCGACCTGGATGTCGACGTCCGACGCGGAGACGCGGCTGATGTTGTGGCCGAACTCGGTCACCAGCAGCTCGGCGGTATCCTGGTCGATGGTCTGCGTCATGGTGACGGGCATGCCCATCTTGAACAGCGCCTTGACCAGGTCGGCGCCCTTTTCCGCCATGCGGTTGGCGAGTTCCTGAACGGTGATCGCCTCGGGCACCTGGACGTCGCGGACCTGCTTGGCCTGCGCCTCACGCGGGCCACCGAAGCCGCGCTTCTCCTTTTCGCGGGCGCGCTTCAACGCGGCGAGCGAGCGGGCACGGGCGCCGCCGTCCTCGTTCAGCGCGCGGGTGACGGTGAGCTTGCCGCCGCGGCGCTCGTCCGACTTGCGGTCACGCTGCTGCGGACGCGCCGGCGGAGCGTTGCGCGGGGTGGCGGCGCCGCCGGGCAGCGGGCGCGACTGCGACGGGGCACCCGCCGACGGAGCGGGCGCAGCGGCACTTGCGGGGGTGGGCGCCGGGGCGGGCTTGGGCTGGGGCCGGGGCGGCTCGGGACGGGCCACGGGCGAGAAGCGGCGCGGTGCGGGCGCGGACGGGTCGCGCGACAGGCCCAGCGGCGGCTGCGGCGTTGCGGCCGGCGCGGGGCGCGCCACGGGCGGCGGTGCAGGCACGGGTGCGGGCGGCGGTGCGACGGGTTCGGCCGGGGCGGCCGCGACCGGCTCGGCCGCCGGAGCGGGCGTCGCCGCGGGCTCGGGCGCCGGTGCGCGCTCGACCGGGCGGAAGCCGCGGCCAGGGCCGACCGAGATGGTCGGGGCAGGTGCCGCCGGCGCGGGTGCCGGGGCGGGCGCGGCGACGGGAGCGGGAGCGGGCTGCGGCTCGGGTTCCGGTTGCGGCTCGGGGGCCGGGCGAGCGGCGGCCTCCGCGCGCTCGGCGGCGCGGCGCTGTGTCTCGTCGGCGGCGCGGGCGCGGTCGGCCTCCTCGCGGCGACGGGCATCCTCCAGCGCGTGCATCCGCTGGTCCTGCGCCTCGCGGAGCAGACGCGCCTGACGCTCCTGCGCGGTTTCCTGCGCGGGGGCGGGCCGCGGCACGGGGGCGGCGACGGGTGCGGGCTGGTCGGGCTGCTGCGGCGCGGCGGCGACATCCGCGGCGGGTGCGCCCTCGCCCGGACGGCCCAGGACGCGACGGCGCTTGGTCTCGACGATCACGGTGTTCGAGCGGCCATGGCTGAAGCTCTGCTTCACCTTGCCGGTCTCGACCGTGCGCTTCAGCCCCAGGGGCGCGCGCATTCCGAGCTTCGGCTTGTCGTTGTCGGTGTCGCTCACTCAAAATCCTCGTGTGTCGTCGTCGCGGCCGCGGTGTTGCCCCCTGCCCGGTCGGGTGCGGGCGCCGATGCGCCTTGCGAGGCCGTTTCGCAAGGTGCGGCGTACGGGGTTGCCCCCATATGGTCAGGTCCGATGAAATGCAGCCAGCGGTCGAGCGCTTCGCCCACCCGGCTTGCCGCCTGTTTGTCGGTCAGGGCGATGTGTACCACATTCTCGCGGCCCAGCGCCAACGCCAATATGGTGCGGTCGACCGGCAGTGCCAAGCCCTTGAGGTCCGATCCTTCGCGGTCCGACCCGACCCGCCATGCCTGCGCGAGCTTGCGGCAGCCATCGTCCCGCGCGTCAGCGGCATGGTAGAGCGCGCGGACCTGGCCCGAGCGGGCGGCGGTCTCGATCCGCTCGGCGCCCGTCACCAGGGTGCCCGCGCGCGCCTCCAGCCCCAGCCGGTCGAGCGCGTTGCGTTCGAGCGCGGCGGCGATCCGGACCGAAAGGTCGTCGGGCACCGTCACCGCCTGCGTCTTGAAGGCGCGCGCGAGCGCGCCGCGCAGCCGGCCCTTCCTGTGGGCCGCCTCCAGCTCGGCACGAGCGACGCCGATCCAGGCGCCGCGGCCGGGCGCCTTGGCACGGACGTCGGGCAGCACCTGGCCGTCGGGGGCGAGCGCGAGGCGGATCAGGTGCGCCTGCGAGTCGCGGTCGCGGGTAAGGATGCACGAGCGGACGGGGTCGGTCATGCGATGGCCCTCCGGTATCCGTCACCCCGGCCCCCCACGTCATGCCGGGCTTGTCCCGGCATCCAGGGCGACGCAGGATGACATCCATGAGGGAGCGCCAGCCCTGCGTCTACATCTTGGCGAGTGGCCGCAACGGTACGCTGTATGTCGGCGTGACGTCCAACCTGATCGGGCGCATCATGCAGCATCGCGAGGGAATATTCGGCGGGTTTACCAGATGTTATGGCGTCGTGCGGCTCGTCTGGTTCGAAATGGCGGACAGCATGGAAGACGCGATCGCGGCCGAGAAGCGGATCAAGAAGTGGCCGCGACAATACAAGCTGAACATGATCGAGCAGGGCAACCCACGGTGGCGCGATCTGGCGGTCGACCTGGGGCTGCCGGTTGCCTGACGACATGGACGATGCGCGCGTAGCCCTGGATGCCGGGACAAGCCCGGCATGACGAGGGGAATGCGGCACCATGGACCCTGGCGCGAGGCCGGGGTGACGGGAGGGTGCGCGACGCGACGTGGGGGCATCGCCTGTCGCCCTGGATGCCGGGACGGGCCCGGCATGACGGGGGGTGGACCCCGGCGCAAGGCCGGGGTGACGGTGATGGGTGGGCGCGGTCAGACGCTCATCGGGAAGGGTCCGCATGCGCGTCCTCCCTGGGGCTGGCGTCGCGGTCGGCGATAAGCTGGCCGCCGGCGCCGTAATTCTCGGTCGAGACCTCCTCGATCACGATCTGGACCGCCGCGGCGGGCTTGCCCAGCCGTTCGACCAGCGAGGCGGTGACGTCGGCGACGACGCCCGCCTTCTGCTCGCGCGTCGCCATGCCCGCCAGTCGGATCGAGACAAACGGCATCAGGCCTCCTCGCCCTCCCCCGCGTCCGCGGTTTCGGCCTCGGGCTGCTCCGCTGCCCCGTCCTCATCGGCGAACCAGTGCTGGCGCGCGGCCATGATGATCTCGTTGCCCTGCTCGTCCGAGAGCCCGTATTCGGCGAGGATGCCGCCCTTGGGCGTCTCGCGCTTGGGCGTCTCGCGCTTGGGCGCATCCTCGTTGCGGCGCCGGGGCTCGACGCGCTTCTTCTCGACCAGCTCGTCGGTGGCGAGGTCGGCGAGGTCGTCGAGCGTCTTGATCCCCGCCTTGCCCAACGTGACCAGCATCGCCTCGGTCAGGTAGGGCATGGTCGTGAGGTCGTCCTCGACGCCCAGCGCCTGGCGCTCCTCGCGATTGGACTGGTCGCGGCGCTCCAACGCCTCGGCGGCGCGACTCTGGAGCTCGTCGGCGAGTTCCTCGAGCCCCTCGATCGCGGCGATCTCGTCGGGCTCGACATAGGCCACCTCCTCGAGGCTGGTGAAGCCTTCGGCGACCAGCAGCTGCGCCAGCGTCTCGTCGACGTCGAGCTCGCGCTCGAACATGGTGGAACGGTCGACGAACTCCTTCTGCCGCTTCTCCGACGCGTCGGCCTCGGTCAGAATGTCGATTGCCTTGGCGGTCAGCTGCGACGCGAGGCGGACGTTCTGGCCGCGGCGGCCGATCGCAAGGCTGAGCTGGTCGTCGGGGACCACCACCTCGATCCGGTCCTCCTCCTCGTCGATCACGACGCGGCTGACGCTGGCGGGCTGGAGGGCGTTGACCACAAAGGTCGCGGTGTCGGGCGACCAGGGGATGATGTCGATCTTCTCGCCCTGCATTTCCTGCACGACGGCCTGGACGCGGCTGCCCTTCATGCCGACGCAGGCGCCGACCGGGTCGATCGACGAGTCGCGGCTGATGACGCCGATCTTGGCACGGCTGCCCGGATCGCGGGCGGCGGCCATGATGGTGATGATGCCGTCGTAGATCTCGGGCACTTCCTGGGCGAACAGCTTCTTCATGAAGTCGGGGTGCGCGCGGGACAGGAAGATCTGGGGGCCGCGGGTTTCGGCCGAAACTTTGAGGATCAGCGAGCGGATGCGGTCGTTGACGCGCACCACCTCGCGCGGGATCTGCTGGTCGCGGCGGATCACGCCCTCCGCGCGGCCGAGGTCGACGACGACGTGGCCGAACTCGACCCGCTTGACGACGCCCGTGATGATCTCGCCCTGACGGTCCTTGAACTCCTCGAACTGGCGCGCGCGCTCGGCGTCGCGGACCTTCTGGAAGATGATCTGCTTGGACGCCTGCGCCTGGATGCGGCCGAACTCGATCGGGGGCAGCGGGTCGACGATATAGTCGCCGATGCCCGCGCCCGCCTGGAGCTTCTGCGCCTGGGGCACGTCGACCTGGGTGAAGTAGTTGTCGACCGCCTCGACCACCTCGACGACGCGCCACAGCCTGAGGTCGCCGGTCTGGGGATCGAGCTTGGCGCGGATGTCGTTCTCGCTGCCGTAGCGGTTCTTGGCCGCGCGCTGGATCGCGTCCTCCATCGCCTCGATGACGATGCCGCGGTCGATCATCTTCTCCGTCGCGACCGAATTGGCGATCGCGATCAGCTCCGCGCGGTTGGCGGTGGCGCCGGAAGCGGTGGGTGCGGCGGGAGCGGCCATCAGTCGTTATCCTCTGCTTCGAACTCTTGTGTTTCCCCGGCGCCCTCGACCGGCGCCCCGTAGACGACCTCGTCGGCGTCCGCCGGCGAGAGCGGCACGGTGGCCGCGATCAGCCGGTCGGTGAGCGCCAGCTTGGCATCGACGATCCGCGCGAACGGCACGCGGGCGAGCGCCCCGGTACGGTTGCGGACCAGCACCTCCTCCGCCTCGACGCCTTCGAGGTCGCCGCGGAACTGCTTCTGCCCGTCGAGCGGCTCGTCGAGGGTGATCCGCGCCTCGTGCCCCGTCCAGTCGGCATAGTCCTGCAACCGGGTGAGCGGGCGGTCGATGCCGGGCGAGGACACTTCGAGCCGGTACGCGTCCTCGATCGGATCGCGGCCCGCGGCCTCCAGCTCGTCCATCCGGTCGGAGATGCGCCGCGACAGCTCGGCGCAGTCGTCGATGGTCAGCTGGCGGGTGTCCGGCCGTTCGGCCATGATCTGCAGCGTCCGCTCGTCGCCCTTCCCGAACAGCCGCACCCGCACCAGCGCGAAGCCGAGCGCCTGCGCCTCGGGCTCCACGATCTGGTTGAGGACGGAAAGGTCGGCCATCGGAACTCCGGATAAGCGAGGCGGGCGCCGCGGAGCGAACCCCGCAGCCTCCTTCACCTTGCGATGTAAGAGAAAGCAGGCGCGATATACGCTGCCATCGCCATCGGGGCAAGCCCGCAGCGTACCGCGGCGCGCGATGCGGGGCACCGTTGGCCCCCTGACGCGTTTTGCCGACCGAAGGAGACCTCCCCGATGCGTTCCACCGCGTTTGCCGCCATCGCGCTTATCGCCTGTTCGGGCAACGCGCCCGCCGACCAGGCGGGCAAGCCCCCCGAGGGCGCGTACAAGGCCGGCCCGCAGGCGCCGACCGAGGGCGCGCTGCCCTTTGCCGTCACCCCGCTGGCGAAGTTCGCCTCCCCCTGGGCGATGACGGTCCTGCCGGACGGGCGCATGCTGGTGACGGAAAAGGCGGGCGAGATGATCCTGCTGTCCGCGGACGGCAGGCAGCGGCGGACGGTGGCGACGATCCCGGTCGATTCGGCGGGCCAGGGCGGGCTGATGGACGTGGTGCTCGCCCCCGACTTCGCGAGCAGCAAGCGGGTGTATTTCAGCTACTCGGCCACCGGCGAAGGCGGCAAGGGCGTAGTGCTGGCGCGGGGCATGCTGGACACCCAGCCCGGCGGCGAGCGGCTGCGCTCGATCGAGGCGATCTTCCGCGCGCGGCCGTTCGTGGAGGGCGACGGGCATTATTCGGGGCGGATCGCCTTTTCGCCCGACGGCAGGTTCCTGTTCTTCACCAATGGCGAGCGGCAGAAGTTCACGCCCGCGCAGGACAAGGGAGCGACGCTGGGCAAGGTGCTGCGCCTGACCCCGGACGGCAAGCCCGCGCCGGGCAACCCGCTCGCCGCGCAGGGCTTCCAGCCCGAGGTCTGGAGCTATGGCCATCGCAACCTGCTGGGGATCGCGTTCGACGCGGCCGGCAACCTGTGGGAGCAGGAAATGGGCCCCAAGGGCGGGGACGAGGTCAACCTGATCCTGCCCGGACGCAATTACGGCTGGCCCAACGCGTCGGACGGCTCGCACTATGACGGGCGCGACATTCCCGATCACAGGCCGGGCGACGGGTACGAGGCGCCCAAGGTGTCGTGGAACCCGGTGATCTCGCCGGGCGGGCTGATGATCTATTCGGGCAGGATGTTCCCGCAATGGAAGGGCGACGCCTTTATCGGCGGGCTGTCGTCGATGGCGCTGGTCCGCGTCGACCTGGACGGGACCCGCGCCGCCAAGGGCGACCAATGGGCGATGGGCCAGCGCATCCGCGATGCGGACGAAGGCCCGGACGGCGCGATCTACCTGCTGGAGGACGGGCAGAAGGGTGCGGCCGGGCGGCTGTTGCGACTGACGCCGCGGGGGTGACGGCCATGACCGAACGGGTGACGATCGCGGTGGTGGACGGGATCGCCGATGTGCGCCTGTCGCGCCCCGACAAGATGAACGCGATCGACCCGGCGATGTTCGCCGCGCTGGCCGATGCGATCGACCGGCTGGCGGCGATGGCGGAGCTGCGGGTCGTCGTGCTGTCGGGCGAGGGGCGCGGCTTTTGCGCGGGGCTGGACATGGCGGCGATGGCGGCGGGCGGATCGGGGCTGGACCTCGCGGCGCGGCGCCACGGTTCGGCCAACCTGCCCCAGCATGTCGCCTGGGGCTGGCGGACGCTGCCGGTGCCGGTGATCGCGGCGGTGCACGGCGTGGCGCTGGGCGGCGGGTTGCAGATCATCGGCGGCGCGGACATCCGGATCGCGCATCCCGCCGCGAGACTGGCGGTGCGCGAGCTGCATTGGGGGATCGTCCCCGACATGGCGGGATACGCGCTGTGGCGGGGGCTGGTGCGGGACGACACGCTGCGCGAGCTGACCTACACCGCCCGCGAGTTCACCGCGGCGGAGGGCGAGCGGCTGGGCTTCGTCACCCGGCTGGCGGACGATCCGCTGGCCGAAGCGATGACGCTGGCGCGGACGATCGCGGGACGCTCGCCGGCAGCGATCCGCGCGGCCAAGCGGCTCCACGAGCTGGCACAGGACGCCGGCAGCGCGGCGATCCTGGCGGCGGAGAGCGCGGAACAGATCGCGCTACTGGGCTCAGCGGAACAACGCGAACAGGTGCGCGCCAATCTGGAAGGGCGGGCGCCCGCGTTCAATCCGGCGCCTTGACCCGCCAGGCGTCGAGCCGTTCGCGGAACGCGGGAGGCAGGCCGGTGACGCCCTGCTTGGCCTCCATCACCAGCACCACGTCCGAGGTCGCCACGGCGCGCCCGTCCTGGAGCGCGCAGGCGTACAGATTCCAACTGCGGGTACCGATCGCGCCGATGCCGGTATGGATGTCGATATCGGCGGGATGATAGGCCTCGGCGAGATAGTTGATCTCGACCCGGGCGACGAGCCAGCGATGCTCGCGCCATTCGGTCAGGCCGAGCAGGTGGTTGAAGCGGACCCGCGCGGTCTCGAACAGCGCGCCGAACGCGACGTTGTTGATGTGGCCCAGCATGTCGACGTCCTGGAACCGGGTCTGGATCGTCGATCGGTGCGGGTAGCGGGCGGGGTCGAGCCGCCATTCGGCGATGCGGGCCATGGCCGGGCGATCAGAGCGTAACGGTGCGCGGGCGCGATTCGTCGATCGCGGCAAGGACCATGCGCTCCCACACCGCGACGTCGCCCGCCGCCGCCATCGCGGGGTCGGGCTCGCGCAGCTGCTTCAGAACCGCGCGGGCATCGTCGAGGTGGTCGGGCCATGCGTCATCGACCAGCTTGCCCGCGGACTCCGAGGAGCCCTGCGCATTGGCGCTGATCCGCTGGCCGGCGAGGGTCCGGGCGAGGCGTTCAAGGATGGGGGTACGCGATACGTCCATGACGGGTGCTCCTTTGCAAGGGAGAACCCGTCAATGGCGCGTGAGGTCCCGCAGGTCCCGTCGCGCCGGCATCGAGCCGCGCGGCGGAGGGCACCCCGGGTCAGGCGTTAGCCTGCGACCGGCCGCCGCCGGGACGGCCACCGCCGCCCGACCGACCGCCGCCGCCCGGACGCCCGCCGCCACCGCCGCCACCACTGGGACGACCGCCGCGACCCTGGGGACGGCCGCGCGCCGCCTCCGCCGTCTTGACCGGCGCGTGGGTGGCGCGCGGCCTGGCCTGCGGGCGACCGCCGCGGGGGCGATCCTCCCGCGGGGCCGGATCGGCGCCGATTGCCTGGACACGGGTCGCCTTGATCGCGTCCGCCTGGCGGAGGAAATCGTCGGGAAGCGCGCGCACCGGGATCTTCTGGCGGGTCACCTTCTCGATGTCCTTGAGGAAGGGCCGCTCGTCATCGGCGCAGAACGCGACCGCCATGCCGCTGGCGCCTGCGCGCGCCGTCCGCCCGATGCGGTGAACATATTGTTCGGGGACGTTGGGCAGTTCGAAATTGACGACGTGGCTGACCCCCGACACGTCAATGCCGCGCGCGGCGATGTCGGTCGCGACCAGGATCGGCACCTCGCCCGACTTGAAAGCGGCGAGCGCGCGCTCGCGCTGGGGCTGCGACTTGTTGCCGTGGATCGCGTTGGAGGCGATGCCGTTGCCCGCGAGCAGCTTCACCACGCGGTCGGCGCCGTGCTTGGTGCGGGTGAAGACCAGCGCACGTTCCACCGCCGGATCGCGCAGTGCGATGGTGAGCAGCGCCTGCTTCTCGGCCTGGTTGACGAAGGTGACGCACTGGTCGACGCGCTCGGCGGTGGTCGCGGCGGGCTTGATCGAGACGGTCGCCGGATCGGACAGGAACTGCGACGCGAGCTCGCGGATCGAGGTCGGCATGGTGGCCGAGAAGAACAGCGTCTGACGCTTGCGCGGCACCATGCGGACGATCTTCTTGAGCGCATGGATGAAGCCCAGGTCGAGCATCTGGTCCGCCTCGTCGAGGACCAGGATCTCGATGGTCGACAGGTTGAGGAAGCCCTGTTCGACGAGATCGATCAGCCGGCCGGGCGTGGCGACCAGGATGTCGACCCCGCGCGACACGTCGTTGCGGTTCTTGGCGATCGAGGTGCCGCCGAACACGGTGGCGACGCTCATCTTGGAGAACTTGCCATAGCCGCGCGCCGACTCGGCAATCTGGCTGGCGAGTTCGCGTGTGGGGGCAAGGACGAGCATCCGGCAATGCGTCGGCAGCACGCGCTTGGCGTTGGCGACGAGCCGCTGGATCGAGGGCAGCACGAACGCGGCGGTTTTGCCGGTGCCGGTCTGCGCGATGCCGAGCAGGTCACGCCCTTCGAGCAGGGTCGGGATCGACTGGAGCTGGATCGGGGTGGGTTCGGTATAACCCTTGGCTTCGAGCGCACGAACGAGCGGCTCGGCGAGGCCGAGATGGTTGAACGACATGGGAATGCTTTCGAAAAAACGGGCCAGCCCCGTGCGGCGGAGTACGCGCACGGGTGGCGGGGGAGAGATGACGCCCCGCGTGAATGGGAAGCCTTGGGCTGATCGACCGAGGCGGAGCCGGGACGCGAGTCCCTCCACGCTGCATGACGCCTCGATCCACGCCACATGCCCGCGGGCGGCGGGAAAGTCAAGGGCGTGAAAGGTCAGTAAAGGTCAGGAGGTCGGCGGTGTTCCCGCAGGGGTGGGGATGCGGCGATCCGAAAGAGCACGGGGCGTGCTCGCGCCGTTGCTCCTAGATCGCAAGGGGACGGGTCGGGCGATGACGCACCGGCACCCGCGCAAGAGTGCCGGGGGTTCTGTTGCCCGGCCCCCCGGCGGCCGCTGGATTCCCCTTCTGTTGCCCGGTGGGGTCCGACCGCGCTATGTTGGAGTAACCTTAGGCCGTGAGGCCCTCAGTTACGCCGCAATCGCGAGTGCTTCGTTATCGTTGGCACTTGTGTAATGGGCCGTCGCGGTGGTCCCATTCCGAGCGAAAACAGCGCTTTTCAACACACGTCGATCCTGGTTCGGCCCCGTCAGAAACGGTGTCCAGAAACACCACCTTATGGTGGAGCCGCCGGGTACTGCCCCCGGGTCCGCTGCGCCTATTGTACGCCGCAATTTATCGCCATAGCCGGGTGAAACCCGACACCAGCAAGATAGGGCACGGCCCCTGCCCCCGCAAGCGCCTTTCGCTCGCCACATTGGCCGGGCATGGGGGTGGCATGTTGACTCAGCGTTCCCGTTACGCGCTCCGCGCGATGCTGTTCCTCGCCGAGGCGCCGTCGGGCGCCGGCCCCACGCCGATGACCCGGATCGCGGCGGAGGCGAATGTGCCCAGGAAGTTCCTGGAGCTGATCCTGGCCGACCTGCGCGATGCCGGGCTGATCGGCAGCACGCGGGGCAAGATGGGCGGGTACCGGCTGGCGCGCGCGTCGCACCTCATCTCGCTGGGCGACGTGATCCGGGTGATCGAGGGGCCGCTGGCGCTGGTCCCGTGCGTCAGCCGTACCGCGTACCGCCCCTGCGGCGACTGCAAGTCGGAGGCCGACTGCGCGATCCGCCACGCGATGATGCGGGTGCGCGACGAGACCGCGCGCATCCTGGACGGGACCAGCCTGGCGGATGCGGC
>Ga0325401_1000642_pt1 | contig 26396 bp, 8 predicted proteins | sample PopdelMetagenome_FD_205666 | JGI IMG/M metagenome (GOLD analysis project Ga0325401, IMG submission 205666) | Populus deltoides microbial communities from Bellville, Georgia, United States - Xylem-PdKOR-R2 | ecosystem: Host-associated > Plants > Phyllosphere > Stem > Wood/Secondary xylem | place...
AAGTATATTTTCATTCGAGACATCTGTGTGAAAATTGCGTTGGCCTTTAAGGAGACAAGAAGAGAACGAGAAAACCCAACTCGTTTCATCCGAAGTGACTTTGTTTCAACTGGCAGATGTACATTATACAAAACATACAACGCATTCATGAAATCAACACAAAGGAAACACTGAGCTTAAGCCATGCATTTGGAATGATTTGCGTCGCATAACCACTCCTCTGCGCGCATCAATTGTTATTTCACATCCATCGAAATAGTTCCAAATGCGCAGCTCTTCTTCGTTTCGGAATTGTCATGCCTGCATCTGTTACAGCATACATCTCCCTTGCAAGAGAGATTTCTTTGTTTTTTGGAGTTCTTGTGAAGTGACCGTGTGGTGATAAAATGAATCAGTGGATGCTTGGGTCCAAAATTCCAAGCAGATCCAGTTCTGTAGTTTTGACTGTAATCAATTAGTTGTGTTTGCATTTTCCATCTCCTGTTGTCCAGGGACAAGTAGTTCGCATGAAGGGGGGATCGCCATTGGTAAAGTCTGATCGAATGGGCTAGACATTGAAACAAAACCTCCTTGCTTGAACACATTTTTCAAATTTCGGTGCATACAAGAGCAGTATCAACAACGACTTGAGTTGGATCCCATAGTCATGGGTAGAATACTTGGACTGGAGAACAAAAACATGCTGCAGAAGCTCTAAAGACAAGGGTCGGTCATACGGAATCACTTCTTTCCTTTTGCTGTGCTGCCTCAACATACTGCTCAGCAAGTTTCTTCACCTTCTCACCTTCCTTGATTAGGAAATTTGCATTTTTCGCATTCAAGTGGTATTTCATAACCTTATCAGTAGTTTTTGCCACAGCCCATCTATACTGTTCAGCAGTGATTATGCCACTCTTACACAGTGGCCTGAGGTGTTCTTTGATGTACGCTTCAACCTGTACAGAGTTAGAATGACCAGTCAACAGAAGTAGGTTTGCAAGGAAAATAATAGTACACGGATTTGAAAACTTATGTCCTCCGGTGAATTTCATTGCATCCACAGCGTTGTAACACACCTTCATTAAAAAAGAAGTAACTAATAAAAAGACAAGGAAAGAAGAGAAGTTGAGATCAACTTGTACCTTCTTAGAAACAGAATTGATAATGTCACTCTGCTTGTTAGTGTTAGTCTTAGAACTATCCTTTTTACGGCCACTTTCAGCTGTTTGAGAATGGTCACAAGTGGTTTCTCCATCACAAGTGTGACCAGCAGAGGTCGCATTGGTATTCCCATCTTGTCTTGATGAATTATTTTCATTTTCTCCCGAACCTTTGGGCTTAGTTGAAGCCTCAGGGTCAGCCAGCTCATGTAGATTTCTAGATGCTTCTTCTGGAAATTTGTTGATCAGAGGCTCCTTGTCTGGACCATATAGTTCATCGCATTCTGCAAGAGAAGGTTCTTCACCTTCTTCGCCAGGTAGAGATTCTGAATCAGCACAAGACCTATTAGTTCCACCCTCCACGGTTGTGCTGATGATGCCTGCATCAACATGAATCTTTGGCGAGGAGGCAGAGTCCTTGAGTTCTTCATTATTCCCCGAACTCAAACAACCTTCAAGATCCTGAAAATTGTTCGGCATTTCAGATTTAAGAGTGGAGAAGACTACTTTCATCCTTGACTCACCTTCTTCTACTATTAGCTTGGGGACAGTCAAATTAGTAGCACCAATGTAGTCTTCATCTTCTAAATCATACTCAAAATCACCATATATATCAACATCTGGATGAGAATCCATTTCAAATACATTATCAGGCCCTTCTTCTTTGATCTGCATTGAGGAATCATCTACTTCATTGGAAACCTCCATTTTATGATGGGGACTACTTGGAGGAGAATCAGATAAGAGTCCTGCATTTCTCAATGCATCTAAAACTGCAGGATCCGTTGGAAGTTCATCGATATCTTGTTCTAATCTATCAACAGTGACTGCAGATGGTGAAGAATTTGATACCGTGGCTCTATTGGACTTTCTGTCATCTGATTGACGCATTATTTCCTGAGAACAAAGATTCAAATATACTATTTTGCTGTTTGCCTTGTCGGCAACCTCCATCTCAATATTAATTGCATCTGCAACAGCCAACTCTGTTTCTGCAGTTTTGCGAATCTCTGGCAGATTTACTTTCCTCAAGAAGTGCTCTGTCAGTCGGTAAAGTTGTGTCTGTACAACAAGAGATTGGAATTAGCCAAAGTACAGCCAAGCACACAGTTACTTGGTGAAAAATCTGAAACCATTTGAGTGGGAGCTTAAAAATTAGAGGTTAAGAAATGGATGAGTATAGAGAATTTCGTGTTCAGTACAAGTTTGCTACGTGAAACAGCCAAATCAAAGTTAAATTTTGCCAACACCACAACCCAGTTGGATTTCCTAGAAGTGAGAATCTGACTGCTAGAGAATATGCAACACACAGTTCTGGAGGCTAGGGTAGTGAGTAACAAGAGTAGCAGGTTGGTGATGGCAGTGTTTGAATGATGGCAAACTGAGGAAACAATGATGTGGTCTATCCACATCTACCATATTTCCAAATGGGCAGTTCAAGTTTAGACAGAAAACATAGCCTACTTCTGCAAATTCTTTTCTTTTTTCCATAGAAGAGCAAACCTAAAGCATGACTCCAGAAAAGTTTATCGTCCATGCAAAACAACCAGCTTAGTTACGAAAAAGCAGGCACACAATGCATTGCATACCTGTCTGACCGATATGGGGATTTTATTGTGGCGACAGGATGCTAACACCGGTCTCATGTCTATTGGCAGTTGAGCCTGCACAAAGCAACCAGAGAAGGGGAAAATAAGCAAGCATTAGTAACAGTTTGCAGAATGTCATATAGAATCAAACAGCAAGAAAAAACTGGTTTAAGGGGGAGAGGGGTACATACGAGTAAAGGATAATTTCCTTTAAGCACTGCATTGTCTTCCTGTTTTTCATCTGCTGCAGTTTTACCTGAAACTGCCTTCTTTCTAGCAAGCACCTCCAAGGCCCATTTTCTTTTATCTATCCTTTTATCATCAGATTGAGCACCTTTTTCCTTCTGTGAATTGACTTTGGAACCTCCACCCAGTTGTGCTTTGCTAGAAGCAGGCTGACAATTTGTGCTGAGAACTTTATCCTTAAGCCCTTTATCATGAATTGAAGGCACAACAAGCTTTGATGATACTTTATTTGCTCCTGCAGATTTAAGAGTATGATCATCAAGAGATGGCTTCCGAACTTTATCCATTGAAATTTCCTGAGCTTTATTCTGTTCAGTGTTACTTGTAGTTGTAGAAGCTAAGAGAGGCTTGATATCACCCTTTCTTGGAAAAACAGATGTGTCTGCTAAATATAATCTAGAAAGAATGGGATTGGTCTCCTGGAACTCATATCCCTGATCCATCTCTGAGCCTTCTGGATTCTTTCTAAGGAGAGTAAGAACTGACTTCAAAGTTGCAATTTTTTCAGGCTTTGTAACCCTCATACAGCGATACTTCCAGAATTCAACATCACAGTCTCGATCCCATGCACGTTTTCTTCTTCCATTAGAATCTCCATATATTTTCTTTGTCAGATTCTCACGAACTTTACCCTTCTGCAGCAAGGACTTCTTTGCCTTCAGAGAAGAAGGGGGCAACTTCTTCACTGGTTCAGCTGTGGATCCTGCTACAGCAGTTCGGAAGGCAGCAAGAAGCTTTGGGTCAAAAAGGTTTTCCCCAATTTCATCAGAAGATCGGTTACGCACAGCTTCTCTTATTTCTTTTCTAAGGTTTTGAACTACAACAGATGATTCCTTGTCCTCCACAGCTCTCCTCATGATCTTTTTCACTCTCAAGCCCGCTGCATTTTCCCCTTCTTTTGATGATTTATCTGGAGGACTCTGGTGAGCAAGCCCCTTCAAAGTCCTACGACCAGTCCCTTTAACCACACTCATTATATCAGAAGTGACATCTTGCTTTTCAAGAGATCGTTTTAATTTGACATTTTTTAAAACTGCTATTTTGGTGGGGCACTTTTGGGAATCTTCTGGAAGAAATGCACTGTCCTGGTCCTTAGGAGTTATTTGCAACTTCCTGCTGACTCTGGTCTTCTTTGCAAGAACTGCAGCTTCATTCTTAGCATTGTCTTCGTTATCATCAGCAGTCTTAACAGCATCATCACTAATAACCAACAAGAGTTTAAGAAAAGGAAAAAGACAAAAATGATCAACAGCACAAACTTCTACTGAAAGGAGTATTCATCTTAAAAGACAAAAGCCAGTGAACCAGTATATCAACTACTTATTGCCTGTTTTTTTACTTTAGTGATTCTTTTCTTCTGTTATATTTTTTTGGGACACAAAGAAAGAGAGAGGGGGGGAGCATAATTAAGAGTTACTTTGAGTGAGAAGCACAAAGTCAAACAACACTTGACACCCAGTTAGTGAAAATGAATAGTGAGTAAAGATGAAAACACTCAATTTCAAGTAACCTGCAAGTGGCATGCTTTCTCTTCACACCAATTATTTTCATGGCCTCCTCATTAGCAACTGGTAGAATCTTATCATCTGAAAAACATTTTAGAAATAGGACAGTTAATGAAATACACATATCCAAAAGTCAACAAAATGTGAAATAGTTTCCTACAAGAAATTCATTTAACTTTCCACAGCCAAATAATGGTCTGGATGGATTCCTTTTAATGTTTGAAACAGTCTCTTCAATACCTCTTCTTAGCAAAGATTCTTCAGAAAGACTTTGCTGTTGTACTTCAATGGTCCCTTGATCTTCAGTTTCATTGGTCTTAACGTAACCTGTTGATAGCACAAAAACATTCTTGCAATTAGACACTTTCAAGCATGCAAAAGAGACAAAACTATCACTTATGTTTTATTGTGTGGATGAAAAGGAAAGATGAACAAATATTACACATGCATAATTACCAGACGAAGAACAGCCCAAAGATAAACCAAGATGAAGACCTTCACTAGATTCCTTTCCAGACAGCTTGTTTCTGGCAAGGGAATCATTAAACAACTTTCTCAAAGAATTTTTAACACCATCACCAATAATTGGTTCATTCACTGTTCCATCGTCACAAATGGTCTTCAACTCAGCAAGCACCAAGGAAGTAGATAGGTGACTGAAGGATGCATCACACGATAAGGACAGTTCAAGTTCCGGTGCCTCCACGGTTGGTTGTACATCAGTCTTTTTGCTAGATTGTCTTTGTACCTTGTAGCTATTGCCATCAGGTTTAACTGCATCATCCATCAGGTCCTCATCAACTTCAAGGGTTGGTTTACTTGGTTCTTCAGTCCATTTAGTGCCTCCAACCATTGAGACAACAACAGCTGTTTCTCCAGCATCAGCGATAGATACAGACATCTTTCCAGAAAAAGCAGCCTCAGCCTCAGCCTCAGCAAAACTACTACTGTGAGAATTCTCTGAATAACACTGGTTGTTTGGCTTCTGTAGCAAAGCTACATCAGATTTCTGTGGCACTTCACCAACTGTGCATCTGCATCAAACCAAAAACATGATGCATTAGCAAATGACACAAAGGAACCTAGGCTTAAGTAAAACCGAGTCCAAGCTTAGAAATCTACATCACAGCATCAGATGTCTGTAGACTGATCATAGAAAGCTTAAAAAAATGATATAATAGAAGAACATCACCAGATGCCCACCTAACAAAACATTAGAAAGGGTTATTCAAAACCCCTTGCAGGCACTCCACAAGCGCTAAAAGCCAATTGCAGCATACTCAACTTTCATTTTATATACATAACATGCTTTCTATGTATAGAAGAAGCACATTTCTTCAGAGTACCATAGTTTATAGCTCCAAGAAAAAAGTCATAGGACTGTATTGACATAGCAAAGTCACATCCCAACACTGCCTAATTAAATAATCATCCTCATAGTTTTACCTCGGGCATAACCATGTATCCTCTGATGTCCCTTCAGCATCAAAGCCCACACAAAAAGCATGATACCTGTAGTATGACAAGAAAGCGTAGGGTAATTAATTTGTTTCTAGGAGGGCTCTGAGCTGTCATACCCAATATGTATCCAGGTTAAATGCTACTTTTTGACACCTTTAACAAAGTAAAAGGAAAAAATCAACCAACTAAAACTTTTTCTCTCACTATAAGCTACATAGTGAAGTATAATTTCTAAACACATCAACCTACATATATAAAATATACCTAAACAATATCACTTACGTTGTGTTTGGTTCGGTGTTAAGAATTGGAGGTTAAATGTTAAGGGATTAAGTGTTAAGGGTGTAAGAGCTACTAAACAAGGTTAAGGAGGGGTTAAATGTTAACCCACTTCAACCCAAAATCAAGCACAACCTTAGGGATAAAAATTTACCAAATGTCACAAGAATCGCAAGCAATAGAGGTATCGAGATTAGATTCTTCCTCAATATTTGCTGATCCACCTCGAATCTTGCAGCCATCTCCATCCAAGCAGATAACTGCCTACAAAATGATAAAGTGCATAAGAATTATATCATGATTACAATGACACATGAATTCGAGTTGCATAGAATAAAAACTCTAATTATAAGAAACTTTGTCTTGGTTTCTGAAATATCACCGACTTTCCCAAGAAATTTTTGTACACAAAAGCATTAAAGTGCTTGGATTGATTCTGTTTATGCTAGGCACTGGCCCCCTCTCCATAAGCTGATATGCTACGAACTATGAAGGAAAGGGCCTAGCCAACTGCTAGAAATATTAACTGAGCAATTTTATATGAATGTCTTATTTGGTTTCGAACATGTATAATCATTTGGCATGTAGCATTTAATCTGGAAACAGAAAAAGCTCTGGTCCTTGAGCATAAACCATTTACAGATGAACATAGCAATTTGTGAAGTCTAATGGCTTGAACCAACAACATAAATAACTTGTATACATCTAATGCTACCAGCTTAGAGTATCAACATCTGAAATCAACTTTGCAAATTTGATGGCATGGCAAAGTTTGAGCAAACAAATGTGATCATGTTACTAACCCTGACTGAGGAAGTCACTCTGTATAAATTAGCTCACAAGTTCACAAGTCTCAAACAGGTTCAGACTTCAGATCAGTAATTAGCTCTAAAACCTCAAAATGATAACATATGGATGATAATTACATTTTCATCGATATAGTATGATGGAAAGGAGAGAGTGTTGTTCTTCCCTTCAATAGACCAATCATCATCTCTGCAGCATAGATAACAGAAACATGAATCAATCACTGCTTAAAAACCTAAACAGAAGCAAATCCTCAGTTCTCAATTGCTGCTAAAGATTACCCAGATGTCGGCACTGAAACACAAAAATCAATCACAAATGAGAAGGTAAAGAGTGAAATTGCAGTATGTCAGTAACTTGCATACTTGTGTATTATTTGGAATGTTGATAAACACAGAATAATAGATGATGCAATGGATCAAGGATCTTAAACATTATAATTAAAATGGCTTTGTTAAATCTGAGTGACAACTCTTTCAGTGGTCCAAATTAATCTCCAATAGGAGGAGCTTCATGTGGATTGCGATTATTTAAATTAGAAAGATCAATTAGACAAAATATGAAGCTCCCTTAATATTGTAAGGTTGCAACTTGCAACAACGGTGCTGCTTCGACTGAACTTGAAAAATCATATTTGATTGATTGATAAGAAAAGTAGACACCTAAGTGTGACGATGCAAGGCCTGTAAATACCAAACATGAAAAAATGGAGCCTGCCCCAATCAGGAAGAAATACCAACAACACGCAAAGCATATACTACTACTAGTGCTACCTGGAAAGTGAGTCCTCATCAACTTTGTTGTTTCCAATGGTATCATATACCTTCATTAGCAAACAGAAACTGTCACGCATCAGATTGCACAAAGTTTGGATATAGATAGTTTCAAGAAAACTTCTAGAACCAAGTAACCTAATAAAGCTACTAAATTCGTAAGAAACAAAAGATGGATATATACCTCGACTAAAGTTCTCAAGTCATTTGAAAAACAACAAAATTTACTGTAAAATGAAGGGGGGGGGGGTCAAAATCTTCAATCACTCACCGGAACACATGTAATAGACTGAAATTCATTCTGACAGAGTGGACAAAGGTTCGTGATTGTGGCCCAATTGTCAATGCAACCAAAACAAAACCTGAAAAATTCCCAAAACAAACCCAAGTGATCATCTTCACTGCGCATTCATTCAGTGCAATTGCATAATCTAACAAAAAATTCAACCAAGCTCAAAACTTTCATCTCTCTCTAGTAAAACGAAATAGCAAGAAAGAAGTTGAATTAATAATAATAAAATAACATGTACCAGTGATGGCAACAATCGAGAACGCCCCGGTCAATAACAATATCCATGCATATCCCACATCTTTCGCCCTCAAAATTATAATTATCCTGCAAATTATAAAAATGGAAATAATATTTATGTTATTGGCTAACATAAATAATAATAATAAGCAGCAGCAGCAATTTTGACGAAAAATACATCTAATTCGTGCTTCTAAACAGAAATTTCAGCTCTCAAAACTAGAAAATCCAAAAAAAAAAAAGCCAAAAAAATCGATATTAAAATAAAACAGTGAGTTAAAATAAAATGAAACTTACATGAATATTCTCTTCAACTTCAAGAGGCAATTCTTCTTCTAATATTCCACTTGTAACAAAATCCACCTCCATTATCATAATAATCTCGATAATAATTAAAAAATCTATAGAAAACACCAGAATTTTAAAAATTAAGACGCGATTAGATAATAACAAGAATAATAAGCTAAGGGAACATGAATTAAATGATTAGAAAACATTACTTCGAAGATCAGTGAGTAAGAATGAGTAATCGGAAGGGAAAAAAGGGAAAAAAGGGAAATTAGAGAGGAGAGATCACCTGTGAGTGAGAATGAGAAAGCGCCATTAAAGAAGCAGGAGACAAGAGATTTTTATTTGATTATTATTTTTTTTTTTTTTACCCTTTGCGGGTTTCGCACGATTGAAATGCCAAAACGTTTTATTTTTTTGGGTTCTGTCGACTTCTTTTGAATAGCAAAACGAGCTATTTTATTCTGAGACCTAGTTTGGGCCTAATAGTTCAAAAGTGAGGTTTTGGGGTCCAGAATTAGAAAGTGGATTGATTATGTAGTAAGAGCCCTAAAATTACTATTACACTTGCACTTGCACTTGCACTTACACTTACATTACACTGTAAATTATATAAAAAAACACTAAAACAGATCAAGAAATCAATGCACACTGTGGATTAAACAGTGTTTTTCATTGATAATTTTATTGATCTCCCAGGATATTTGGTTTGTGTGTGCAGTTGAGTTCTTGGCAACGTGGCTTGTTTGTTATCATAATTTTTTTTTTTCATTTTTGTGTTTTTGTCTCAAAATAGGGTGAGGGACAGACACCAACATACAATTTTCCTCTCATGTCGATCTTCCCTTTCCACCAACTATCATCAAACCCATCCCCAGCCCTTGTTATGCATCACCAAACACATCGCCTCTCCGTGTCAGAAAAAGGGTGGGGATTTTTCCTTCGAGGATCGGTTGTCATCCAAGGAAGAAAGGTTTTTGATCTCTTCTTTGCTTTGCTTTTAGGTTTTGTTTTAGGGTCATTGGGCACAAATGAACTTTTTTAAAAAAAGAAAATTGTCTTCTATGGTGTATGCCCTTTCGCTTTCTGTTTTAATAGCCCAGATTTTACATGATGAATTATGATGAAGGAATACATGATTGACAGGAGCTAAAGGACAAAACAGCCATGAGCAGTAGATGAAAGCTACTTTTCAACTCGAAAGCCTTGGGGAAATTTCTTGCATTCTTGATGAAATAATGGGATGGTATATTATTATAAAATTATACTTGCAAAAGTTTGAAACTCGTCTCTTAGGAAGGAAAGATTTAGACTATACATTTGAAGTTCATTACCCAATAGAACCATTGTACAGAATATTGTATTTCAACACCCTTAGTTCCAACAACCTGCAATGATGCTTGAATAATTGCTATCACAATAACATTTGTTCATTTTCATTCATGTGCACCTTTTTACATGGATTTTCTATAGTTTTTTTTCTTTTCTTTTCTAAACAATTATGGAGTATTTAGCAAAAAAAGGATTTTTCAGGGGCAATATTCTTAAAGCATCGAAGAATTGGCTGGAGAGAAATATCAAAGTCATTGTTGTCACTGATGGTGAGTGTATCTTAGGGCTTGGGGATCTTGGTTGCGAGGTATTGATGCTCATAAATTTATTTACAAATTGGATGTGCATACCACTTCTTATCTCTTAACGAGTGGATCATCGTTAATTTGATTGATGCGATTGTTTTACATTTGTTAAGGAATGGGGATCCCAATAGGAAAACTCTCTTTAGACAACATTAGGAGGATTACGTCCCTTTGCAGTAAGGTTTGACATATTCTAACCACTGGTATATTTGATTTTGATATTCTTTGTGTTTTTGGATGGATGAGTTTGGAAGCTTCTGGTTCCAGAGAAAAAGGGATAAATTTTCTATCAAATGTACAACAATTTCATTCACTCAATTTTTTTATATTATTTAGACACGCCTCAATTACTGTCTTACTAGAGCTATGAGTTGTCCCTTGCTATTTAGTTACAAAAACCTTCCAATTGTATTCAATATATGCAGTGCTTGCCTGTAGCAATTGATGTTGGCACAAACAATGAGAAGTTGTTGAATGATGAGTTCTACATTAGGCTTGGACAAAAGAGGGTAACTTTATAGGTAGAGTAATTTTACTTTATTCCATTTCCAATCGACTGATATTTCTTCTTTTCTTTTCTAGATTTTAAATCATTCTACATCTCGAGATTTTTGTTTTGTTATTTGTTGTAGTTTAAGAATATGCAGAGCTTCTAGATGAGTTTAGGACTGCTGTTAAAAAGAACTATGGGGAAAAGGTCCTTATACAGGTGATGCACAACTGTTCTCTTTTATTTGTTCCGGAGAAGAAAACTGCATGCACAAATTTAATGGTCATATAAAAATCTTTCAAGTAGAATAGGTGATATAGAGAAACATGTTGAAATGGCAAACCAATTAAAGCAATTATTCGATGATATTAAGAAAATAGTGATTAGAATCATATGATTTTGATGAGTCTGGGTTTGCAATAGATTAACCTGTCTGCTTTAAATCCTGCACTCTAGCTATTTGACAAATATGGTGAAAGAAACCTGCCTATTTTACTTGAAACGTTTTGCCTGGATCTCATGCTTGATTTTTCTTCAATTGTTCTTCAGCTCCTAGGATCCTTGCATTCAAGGTCTTTCCCCCCTCAACTCTTGCAGTCCACTTCAGTGCACCTTTGTCTTAAGATTTTCTTTTTGTGGTCGAACTGATTAACTTATTGGTTCTTGACTAAATGGACTGTAGGCCAGGTGCATTATTTTAAAACTTGACAAGGATCAAACAGAAAAAAAATTATAGGAGTACTATTATTCTTGAGTAGTCTTATGGTGTTGCTACAGAGCCAATGAGAATAAGTGAAGCTAATACAGATGAGGGGCTCGAAGGACAACCACAAAAGAACACAAATAAGAAAAAGAAATAGAATTTAATGAGAGAAATATTGCAGTTTAAGTTGGCAGGGTGCATTTTAATTGGTTAAATTGTTGTGTTTGTCTTTTATTTCTTTTTCTTTGTCATTTCTTTCCACTTATATTTAGAAATAAGAGGTGTCTTAGGATCCAAGAATTCAGTTTCTTATGATGCCATGCCATGATGACTGGATGAATGCCCTCTCTTCTATTCTTATTCCTAAAAAAGCTAATAATTTTCTCTTTGCATAGGAAAGTCTATTGCCTAATAACTTTATTTCTGCAATCTGCAATTAGAACATAACATTACAACCCCTGTCACTGTTAGATTTCCCTATACATGTGGGATATTCGGAATATATGTTATCAATTGATCTTTGTTTGCTAGGTGCAAAAGCAAAGCTGACATGGTTGATCTTGCTAGGAGGTCTCTTTTTTTGGACTAGAGAGGTAGATCACCTTGTCCTTGTGGTTCCGAGAAGATATAAAAAGTTAAAAACGACTTGGCTAATGGACTTCGAATATTTTATGCATCTGAACACAACATATCGGGCTTTATTCTTGAAACGGATCCTTATTTTTCTACCATATGTACCTCTGTCAATGTTATGTAAAAATTTGGTTGTCACAGCATTTTTAAGCTGTAAAACAAGCGCATTGGTTACATTGATGAAGGGTCAAATTTAACTAATCAAGGATCAGTGACTGGGAGAGTTAAGCATTACAAGGCAGCATTGCTTAGGCCTTATTCAATGTGCAGTGCTGCTTTAAAGTTTAAATGTTTGGTTTGTTGAGAAAACATGATACGGAATGGAAATTAGGTCTGAGCTAATAAAATGAATCAATTACTGCGAGGCCTTTGAGTGAATGCAGAAGCATTGATGCATTCATGAAGTTTTTCTGAAATGGTTTCCATGATGTTCTTGGAACCATTACAGTTTTTTCGAATAGTTCCACTTTATAATTATAATGCTATAATCCAAGCTTTTCTTCAGAATCCTGAGTAGTCAAATGTTGTGCGACCTATGGTTAGTGGAGGATTCTCTGTGTATTTATCAACATTAATTTGGGATGTTATTGGATTTGAAATCTGATGGTAAAATCCCAAGTTGATTTATGTGTGGAAGCTCTCAAGTAGAAAAATGAAGTAAAATTTTCCTATCAAGTAATTAATTAAGGTGGCCAACGTGTCGTCAATTCTTAAAACAAAAGGCGAGACAAGCTTACATAACCTTCAAACTCCAAGAACATGTGGCCTTCTGATTTTGGTCCAAGCACACCAACTTATCCTTCCAACCCAGGCGCGCCTGGTTTTATTTTTAAAATGGCCCTTATCTTTTGTTATCTTTTATTTTATTATAAAATTATTTTAATATAAAATTATTAAAATGATGTTTGAATAATTATTATAATTTCAAATAATGTTAGGGATTGTTAACTTTCTAATCATTGATTATTGTGAATCTAATATGTATATTTTTTATAAAAAACAATTGCTCATGAATATTTAATATAAATAAAATATTTATTGTGTTATGTTTTTATTATAAATTTTCTTGATGATTTTTATTTTTTTGTTTTTTTAATATACTAGAATAAAAATTGTCATTTCATGATATTTTTATTAAAACTTGCTTCTAAGATTATAATATCTTTTTATCTAAAAAAATATTTCTCATAAAAAAAAAACATGTTTTTGTTAAAAAAAAAAAGAAAAAGAAAAGGAAAAAGAAAACACATGCTTTTATAAGGTTCCGATTTTTTTAATTCGATTTATTTTCAATTGATTTCTTGAATTCCGAGATTATTTTCAATATTTTAAAAAATAAGGTTAGGTTTTCTAAACGATTGGTGTGAAAAATAACTCCTTTTCCTGTAAACAAACTGTAACGGTGGTCACTAGATTCTCCCATCCATTTTGTTGACACCCACACTCCCTCACCCCATTAAGAGGCGGTTTGTTTACGTTGCTTGTGGCTGCTTTTCAAGTAAATAGTGTAAATAATATGTTTGGTAACAATAAAATGTATATTATTGTATATGTGGGGCTGTTAAAACCGCTGGTTCGTGAGAAACAGCTTTCAGCTGTTTTTTATGCGGTCGTATCTAATGATAAGGTTAATTAATTCACGTGAGCACTGGTCACGTGAACAGTGTCAATTCACATGGTATTGTTCACGTAAATAGTGTTTCAACTATTGACTAGACCGCGTCTGACCTGGTAAATTTTTATTTTTAAATTGTGTTTTACTTGAAAAACTAGTATTTAATATTATTTAATAACACTATATAAATTAGAAGGATATCGCATGATGACGTAGCATTTGTGAATTTAATTGCAATTTCAATTATGTTCTTGCCGGGTTCGACCCAGTTAAAAAAAATTCAATTTTTATTTTTATTTTTATTTTTAATTGTGTTTTATTCGAAAAATTAGAAGGAGATCGCTTGATGATGTAACAAAAAATTCAGTTTTTGTTGGTGCGCGTTTAAGAAACCATGGAAAATATAGTCCTTGTTGAATAGATTTCGTACGTGATGAAATTGCACATATTTTAATGAAATAATAAAAAATATTTGATATCAATATTATTTATTTTATGGTGTAATAACAATAGTTAAATCTACAATATTTAAATTAAAAACCATCTATATATATATATATATATATATATTATTTTAACCAAACACATTAAACTACTTTTTGTTCAACCTCAATTTCAACTAAACATATATTTTTCCAGACAAACCTCAACTAAAAGTATTTTTTATAAAATAATTTTTTTCAAATCACAACCACAACAGCTGTCGTAATATAAAACACGCTCTAAACTAGATTTTCTTCTTCTTCCTCAGCCATATTTGGCATCGCTTTCACAATTCTTTTTGTCTAAAATTTATTTATTTATTTTTGTTTAAAATAAAATTTTAGTTTTTTTAAATTATTTTAATGTGTTGATATAAAAAATAAAATTTTTAAAATAAAAAATATTATTTTAATGTATTTCTAAGTAAAAAATAATCTAAAACACAACTTCGATTATAATTCCAAATAATTTTTTTTTCTGAAATGTATTGTTTATTTTTTTAAAGTGAAATATATGTTTCTTGCACTTGATGTTAATGTGCTTGTTTTTATAATAGAAATTATGTTTTATAAAATTTTGATATTTTTACTCAGATTTGTTTTACATTTTTAAATTATTTTGATGCGTTAATTCTAAAAATAAATTTTATAAAATAAAAAATATAATTTTTATATATTTTTAAATAAATTGTTTTTTTTAAAAAAACCAATACCGCGTATCAAACACTAGCGTTATAAACAAGTAATCAACAGTACACTTAGTGTAGCAAACACCATGAGCTGGGCCCACTGTTACCTGATATGAGGAAGAATTTAGGTACAGGCTCGTACTTTAATTGCAATTAGATCCTCGAAGCTTACGTTGACTGTACTCTTATTATAGAGACTTGACTCAAAATGATAAAAAAGTTATTATTGTTATGTATCTGGTATTTATTCTTTTTTTAATGTAATCACTGTTTTTTGATTGACAACCTTGGAGAATGAACGTGGCCGTGCTGCAGGGTCTGTGGTGTGGAGGCGTGTATGGTGGCGTCACAAGAGAAACAAACGTTGAATATAGAATGCCGGATGCCCAATACTCTTTTTTTTTTTCTTTTTTCAATTAAAGAAATGAAATTATTAGTGTTTTAAAAATGGAGGCAAACTGGAAAGATGGAGACAGTGGAGGATGACATTAATTAATATAAAAATACAATCCCAGCACAAATGAATAGCCAGAAGAAACAAGCCTCTGTGAATGGAGAAAGTGAAATTGTCAACTCTTTTTTTATTCTAGAAGAAGCAACTTCCTCCCCAGGTAAAGATATCCAGCTCCCTGCACGGCAGTTCTTGATATTTTTTTCCCATCTCGGGCCATTGCTACATATGTGTGTGGTTAAATGAAAGAGATGAATCTTGAGGGCATAAAACAATCTCAAGTTCAACCCTTTTTGTAACGGGGCTTTCTTCATGTTTTTGCAGTGGAGATTGATTTAGAAAAAACGTTACCTTCAGTGCTTTGTAAGTATGGAATAGTTGTTGGAGGATAAAGCATCTTTTTTTTTTTTGTTTCCTCTCCCCTTTTGTATTTGTGTCCTACTTGTGTAGTTGCAGCAACACTAATAGTATCATTCAGCTACCTTTTTGTACATGTTTTTTTTTCTTTTTCAAGGTCCAGTGCTTCACAATTGATGAACTTGAACAATTAAAAGGAATTGATGCCCACTAGACCATTATTGGCACTGGGGTACTTAGTGTTTTGACTTCAAAAAATGTAATCTGCTCTTGATTTTGTTGTGATAGAGTTGATTTATCACTCAACCTTGACTTGTTTGGTAAGTTAGATCTGTTGTCCTAAATGCTTCTGACACTGGAAATCTGGATTTTCTGCATGTAAACATTAGCCAAAGAAAATGCTGAATTGATAAAAGCAATGTATAGACGCCTAATTGTGAGTCGGAGTAAGAATTTTCTGAGAAAATTTAGCTCTGATATCAAATGATAGCAAAGCCCGCACAAGTCATGCATGAATTAATTAAAATTTGTCCATTATCATACATAGTTATTGACTCAAATCAAATGCTCCTAAAGAACAGATCAACTCAATTTGATGCTATTGTAAACAAAAGAAAGTGATATTTTATTTTTGCAGCTTTTTCAATCCACTGTTATGTTAGAGAACATATTTTCCAGCCAAAAGCACAAGAAATTACCCCATTCAAACTAAAATTATGTCTTATTGATTCATGTTTGGTTTTGATGTTGCAGGAAATTTATTATAAAATCCGGGATTTGCTGCATTTATTACATAAAGACTCATTAGGATCAATTGCGTATAACTGTGTATCAGAATTATGGATGCTTTCAAAGGCTGTTTTTGCTCGACAAAAACCAGTAAACTACCGAGGGATGAGGATCCTATCATACTTGCTTCTGAAACACCATGTAAGTAGTAGGTTCAAGTGCCTTTTTTGTCAAATTTGATCAACATCTTAAAATTTGATGGTTGAATATTGCAATGAATCCCGTTGCACTGAATAGCAGGACAATTATGAATACCATGGTCAACTAGATAAAATCTTACCCATTCCATTTCATGCATTCCATCCTCCATTTGCTGCACTTGCGTGGAATGGTTGCAGCATGCATCCCATGTTGCCAATGTTCTTTCCTGCTTCCTTTCTAGCCCATTGCTTGCATTTTTTTCAGCACATAGTGTGGTTGTTTTGGCATGGCAGCAAGGAGGCCACATTATCCTGCCATCATCAAGTAACCATGTAATCTTCACCTAGTTGAATACATTTATGCTGCTGGAGTTTTTCATACATTTAATTGCCAGCTGTAGGGCATATGATTGATCACAACCTGTCGATTAACATGTCTAGGTGTTTGATATTTTTTATTATGTCACAGTTACTGTCAACGAAATAGAAGCTTTGCATGATCTATTCAAGAAGCTAAGCAGTACCATAGTTGATGATGATCTTATTCACAAGGTATCTCTATTCAAGTTCATTAAGCTGTAACTTTTTCTTGATGATGAGATAATTTTGATCATACCGTCAAATTTATGGTTAATCAAGGCTGAAGGTTGATCACAGAGGACTTTTTAGCTTGTCATTGGATCGTGAAAGATCTTTATAGTAAGTGCTAATTTATCTGTCATTTCTGAGCAGGAAGAATTTCAACTAGCGCTTTTCAGTAATAGCAGTAAGCAGAATATTTTCTCTGACAGGGTGCGCACTATTTCATTTTTTGTATTCTCAATATTGCGTTTTTAGTTTCCAGTTTGTAATCTGTTGATTTTCTGTGTTCAAATTGCTTTCATCTAAGATATCAGATCCTTACTTCTAAGGAATTATACATTATCTAGGAAATCAGAGAGCTGTGTCAGTAATACCGACATCCTGAAGCATTCAATTTCTGATAATTTTGTAAATGTTGCATTTTTTACCTGGTCATTGAAGAGTCCATTTGTCCTCTCGTAAGTATAGAGTGAAAGTTATGAACCGGTCTATTCTGGCTTCATATTATTCATCATCATAGTACTCCATCTAGTTTTCAAGCCAATGCATAATGTGTTTGCCATGCCAACCTATTGCAGGTATTTGATCTTTTTGATGCCAAGCATAACGGGGTAATCAAATTTGGAGAGTTTGTTAGGTCATTAAGTGTGTTCCATCCAAATGCTTCTGAAGAGGATAAAATTACATGTATGAAATAATACGTGTGGATTTCATCTTTTCTTCTTGTTTCAATATGATAAGTAGTTTATTTCTACAAAAAGTCATTTTAGCTACGATTTTCACTACTAAGTTGGGAATAATCTCCTTTCAGTTGCATTCAGACTGTATGATCTACGACAAACTGGCTATATTGAGCGTGTTGAAGTAAGTACTCAGTAACTTTCCCCTTGCCCTCGTTGGCTTTTCAAGAGTATCATAAAATGTGCTTATAACTAGAATCATTGCACTGATCAGTTGCTTATTCATGATGATTTCTAATGGTTATGTCAGTGAAGCACAGTATATTCAACTGTGTGGGAAGTAACATGAAAGCATCCTTGGTATGCCTTGTTAAATTTACAGGGCTGTGATTTCTAATCTTATTTTCCCTTCTTTTTATTTGTTTTCTAATTTTCGACTACTTCATGAATTTCTCTCATGCTGGAAGTTGAAGGAGATGGTACTGGCTATTCTGAGTGAATTGGATTCTACACTTACCGATGACGCTGTTGATTCTATTGTGGACAAGGTGTCAAAATCTTTCAACTATTATGATTTTTCATATTTCGTTCAATCTCCTAGACATTGATCTCAGTAAATCATATTCTTCTAGACAATGATTGAAGCAGATTTAAATGGAGATGGCAGAATTGATCCAGAAGAGTGGAAGGACTTTGTAACTAAGAACCCATCTCTCCTGAAGAACATGACTCTTCCATATCTAAAGTGAGTCCTCAAGATCTCTACATCATCAGTTCAAGTTTGTTCATCTGTTTCATACTATACCATCATATAATCTGGATTTTAAGCTCCATTTGTCATTTCTCTCTCTCTCCAACTACTTTTTGAGACTTTTGAGTCCGAAAAGGTCATGAAAGAATATCTTGACAGTGCTGAAGTACACATCTGGTTGTCTCATGAAGAATATACGTACAACATTTCTCCTTCTATTTTATAGTGGCAGGAGCTTTCATATTTTGAATTCCTTTTGTTTTTACCTTTCAAGTACATGACCATACTTCTCTATATCACCTCTTGGTTTCCATTTTTCAGGGAATTAACACTAGCATTTCCCAGCTTTGTGCTCAATACCGAAGTGCCAGACTACAAATAACAGGATGGTATCAAATTCTATTCCCATAAGATGCGATAAACATTAACATGGAGATGCTGGAAGAACCTAGGCTGCTACGGAGACGCCCTTTAAGTGTACTGCATGCACAGTGTAATTACTAATTATAGTCAAAAGTATTCCGTTTCTGCTACTTTTAACAAAAAGTTTTTGAGTTTTTAATAAGCAAGTTTGGAGGTTTGTATATTGATGGAACATGCGTGAGCTTGGTTGTTCCACATTGGTTAGAAACTAACCATGTGAGTTATGAAAGACTGACAAGCCAATAAGACGGAATTTTAACAATTTCCAGAGATCAATTCTTTGGTATGGACTGTTTAAACTATACTGTTTTCTTTTTAACTATACTGTTTTCTTTTTGTCGTGTAAATGGGTTCCAAAATCAATGAAAAAGAGAGAGTTATCCAAATGCCATGAAATAAATATACAATTAGAATAACATAGATTCCAGTAATATAATCTGGCTTCAGTAGGTTGAAAGCATTGATTCAAAAGAACTTGTATGCTCCGAGGGACAAGTAAGCTGAACGATTCCTTTCTTGGCAGCTTTCAAGCACAGAAAGAAGAACTAGATTCTTGACTCGAATGAAATAAAATATGACCATTATTTGTAAAGGAATGCCTAGTCAATTTCAACCAGGATTTTCTAGCCACTACACACGCTCACCTGCTGGCACAAACTCCACACTGGCGGTCTTGTACCAAAGATTTGTGGAGTCCAGAAGGGAGTGTTTCTCTCTAGCCTGTCTATACCGGCCAATTTGGTTGGGAAGTATTGGAAGTTCTGTAAGGACCCGGTGGTGGAGCAAAGCTGATTTTATCAATGATTCAGCATCAGAGTAGCATACGGGAAATTTTGGCATTTGATAGTTAGCACCATATATCGACCTACTAATATTTTTCTCCAGGGAAAACAAATGAGGAAAATTCTGGACCAGCCTTGTTTCTCCAGGGAAATCTAAAGCAAGATATTGGAAAATTCATGAATTCATGTCTTCACATGCATGGTATGGAAGGACAGATATTTTCTGAGAATAGTAAAAGAAGTTTTTTGGGTTTAATTAGAAGATCATAATTATAAAATTCACGAGTCACCACCTGATATTATGGTCACTAAAAAACCTAATAATCTACGAGAGTCTGGGTAAGAGGACTAGTTGTGCAAAGAAAAGACGCATTACCCCCAGTGTATCCTACCTAAAGTAAGCTGCATTGGTTGTCGATTGTTTTTCTAGGCCATATTTCAATCTATTGGTCTTGTCTAAGGTACAAGACAAATCTCTCTTCATGAGAAAATATCTATCTTATTGGATTAAATCATAATTGTTTTAAGGCCCATACTTATTTACTTCTTGGATATAGCAAAATCCTACCTAAAATAAGCTGCATTGGTTGTCGATTGTTTTTCTAAGTCATGTTTCTATCTGTTGGTCTTGTCTAAGGTACAAGACAAATCTCTCTTCATGATGAAATCTCTATCTTATTGGATTAAATCATAATTGTTCTAAGGCCCATACTTATTTATTTCTTGGATATAGCTAAATCCTAATGTTTAGAATAACAAACTAATTATAATTGATTTTTTTATATTTTGGTCAAACCCTAATGGATAATCATAAACCAGTTACGATATTCATTTTTGTATTTTAAAAAAAAACATGATAAAAATATAATTTTATCTTTTTTTAAAAATATGCATTAAAAACTTTTAGGATTTGGTTGTATACATGAAAACCAAACATTTTTTTGTTTTTGAAATGAAAGTTCATTTTTGAATTTTTAAATTCTGGAGAAAAATCGGATATTTTTAAATCAAGTCCGTATTTTACAGTATAAGTCTACGACCTAATATTAAACAAAATTGTTAGAAAAATATGCGACGAACCCACAAATAATTTCAAAATAGTATTTTGAAAAATTATTTTTTTAATATATATATATATATATATATATATTGGGCTGGACCCAGCCCAACCATCTGGGTTGAGCTAAAGCAGGTCCAGCCCAACCTTACATGGTCATTAGCCTGACCTGGTGACCAAGTTAATTATCCGCATTTGCATGCAGAACAAGTTCTCGTTCTGCATGCAAATGGTTGTGATTGTTTACAGCAAAAAGGGAAAGAGAAGGTTACCTAACGTGGCTGGCCGGTGGTCATGATGGCAGGGCCGACGTGAGGCTGGTGGCAATGAAGGCATGACGAAGGAAGTGAGAAAAGGTTAGCAGATGAAGAAGAAGATTGGGGAGGCTGACTTTTTGTCTAGTTTGCACCTCAATTTCTTGTCCCTCAATGCCTGAAATCCACTCCATTTATATGGGATGGAAGAGGGACATTTTATTTTTATTGGGGACCAATCTTGACCCTTGATTCAAGCAAGAAAAATCTCACTCGTTGGCTCAAAGGTGTCATCATGGTTTGTAAAATTAGGTTGCTAAAGGCTGGTCAGGTTGGCCACTTTAGGGCGATGTCACGGCGGCTGTAGGGGCAATCAACCAATAAGATTTATGTTGGGGTGTATGGTTTGTCCAATTTGGTTCAGAGATGAAGCATTAAATGCTTTGAAAATGTAGCTACCCGAGTAGCTTTTTTGGGCAAAAGGTAGGGGATGATGAATAATAACAAAATGACCCTGTCTTTTTTGTTATTGTTTGGTCAAAGCAGCGCCGTTTTGGTCAAAATATGTTGTTTCATTTAAATGAAACGATATTTTTGACATTTTAGGGTTTTAATTTAAAGACTTGACAAAGTTCAATTTGGTCATTCGACTTTTTGATTTCTTTTAATTTCATTTCTAATTGACCTCAAATTTTTAGTTTTATGCAATTTTGCCCCTGTTGAACTTCAATACGAGCCTTGAATTTCAATGTCTTTTTCATTGTGGTCATTGGTTTTGGATTTATGCAAATTGACCATTAAACTTTTCATTTCTTCAATTTTACCATTGTCTTTAACCGAATTAAGTCCCTGAAGTTTAACGCCTTTTTAAAAAATGTCCTTGATTGTGATTTTTTTTAATTTGACCCTAAATTTTGTTTTTCTTGCAATTTACTCCTAATTTTAATCAGTTGATTTTATAAAAATTAAGTTTGTTTCTCTAAAATTTTAATCTTTTTAATTAAGCTCAAATTGAGCTTAATTTTTCACCAATTAAGTTCCTAATAAAATTAATTTGACCCATTAAAAGTATAATTAAGTCCCTGCACCTAATCAAATCTTTTAATTTGACCCAAATTAATTCTTAAACATAATTAAATTTTTAATTTGGCCCATGATTAAATTAAATTGGCTTATTAAAAATCTAATTATGTCCCTATACTTAATTTTTTATGCAGATTTGTCCAATAATTATTTAATTTGAAATTGAATCCGTATTGTCTCCCCCATCTTGGATATAATAGGGGAATGATTAGGCTCCATATTTCATCCAAAACTCTCTCTCTCTCTCTCTCTCTCTCTCTCTCTCTCTCTCTCTCTCTCTCTCTCTCTATATATATATATATATATATATAAGCTTTTTCCATGTCGCTAATCTTATTACTTTTATTTTTTATCTTTACTAGGAAAAAGGATGAATTTTAGGGAATAACTCAAAAATAGGTTTTGATAGTTGCCCTCTCTTTACAATACTTGCGACATAAAGTCTCATAAGAAAATTTAGATAATAAGCTTGTAAAGAAGAAAAAGGAATGAGAGATAATGGACTTACTAGATCAAGAATGAGGGTTTGAAGGCACACTTAAAAAGAAAATAGACATGGCTAAAATGCACATTATTTTGAGTGATGAGAGCTCAAAGACGCACTTGAAAGGAAAGAAATAAGGCTAAAAATGCACTATTTGATGTACAAGGGCTAGAAAGCATACTCGAAAGAAAAGAGATAGGGTTAAAAAGCGTACTATCTGATAGTTGAGGGTTTAAAAATGCACTAAAAAAGAAGAAAAGATAGGGCTCCAAAGCACACTATCTTAGTGATGAGGGTTCAAAGGCATACTCGAAAGAGATAAAGTTAGAAAATTCACTACCTAGAAGACGAAAGCTAAAAGGCACACTCGAAAGGAAAGAGATAAGGCTAAAAAAATAAATTATCTGGTATACGAGGGCTAGAAAACATAGTCGAAAGAAGAGAGACAATGCTAGAAAACGTATTATCTGAGTGATGAGGGCTCAAAGATGCACTCAAGGGAAGAGAGACAATGATAAGACTAGAACACACACGATCTCGAATGATAAGGGCTCAAAGACGCACTTGAAAAGAGATAGGATTGATAAACGCACTATTTAGAAGACGAGAGCTCGAAGACGTACTTGAAAAGAGAAGAGATAGGGCTAAAAAACCCATTATCCGATATATGAGGGCTTAAAAACACACTAGGGGGAAATAAATATAGGGATAGAAAACATACTATTTGAGATATGAAAGCCCAAAAGCATACTCTGAAGGAGATAGGGTTAGAAAACGCACTATGTGAGATGTGTGGGCACAAAGACGCACTAAAAAAAGAGATAGTTAGAAAACACACCATCTAGTATACGAGGGCTAAGAAGCGCACTCAAAAGAAAAGAGATAGGACTAGAAAGCGCATTATTTGATGGTTAACGGTTCAGAGACGCACTAAAAAAGAAAAAGATATAGTTAGAAAGTGTATTATCTAGTATATGAGGGTTAAAAAGCATATTCAGAGAAAAATAGATAGGGCTAAAAAATACACTATTTGATGGTTGAGAGCTTAAAAACGCACTTGAAAGGAAAAAGATAAGGCCTGAAGGCGTACTATCTGAGAGGTGAGGGCTCAAAGACACATTTAAAACTAACCAAATAATCTTTTCTCTATAGTTCATTAAAAAATATAAGTTACAACAATACCAAACAGTCCTTTATTTATTCCTTAAACGAGTTACATATATACTATCAAGTTTATTTATTTTTTTAAAAAATACCCCCCATAAAGAAAAAGAGAGAAATGAAAAATAAAAATTGGAATGCAATCAAATTTATTAAACACAGTCGGTCCAAGTTTCACGTTATAAGTTGGACGGATTAACTCGGGTTAATCTAAAATGATACAGTTTTAATAGTAAAACAATATTATTTTAAAAAAATTAAAAATGAAACCATGTTTTAACAAGGTTTTAATTGGATCAATTAAATCATGACTTAAGTTATCTAGTTGAATGACTCAAACTAAATTAATTTTTATTTTATTTTTTTAATTCTACCTAGACTAGAAATCAGGTTAATCGGCAAAGCCAAAGCGCCCCAAAGATTAATAAAGGACAAAACATTTATCTATCCCATCTGTGAAACCTATTCAAGTACTGCTATTAATCAAAGATGAACAATTTATAAGCCTTTTCAAAGGTTGTGTATTAACAATTTATCCATTACCATAGTAATAGACGAACCTATAAGAAGACTTTATACATATATATATATATATATTGATCGGAAGCAATAAATGACAACGAGCAAAGTATAAAACAGTGGACGTGTACGCGGACTTTGCCGACCTCAACGGCATCTTCATTAACGGCTAGACGAGAGGAGCGTCGTCTGACAATGACCCACACGTGTGCAAACATAGCCTTGAAAAAAGGTTTGTTGTCTGCACGTGGGGGAGTCAAGGCCAAAATGAAATCCCATTTTTAACTCTTTCTTCTGGCGGTGATTTTATGAATTATTAAGCTAATTTTAGGCAATTAAACAAATTACCATCGTTAAACACAATAATTTTAATCATGATATGTTAAACACGACTTCAAATAGTATAATTTAATTAATCAGGTTTTAGATCTGATTTTTAGAAGTTTCTAATTTGAGTTTTATAAATTTCAGAGTTATTAAATATTTTTATGGTTTTTAATTTTAAAATTTGTAAGATTAGTTAAATTATAAGTAAAATAATTTGTACATTTATGTTAATAAAAAAAATAATTATTATGATTAATGATTTAAAGGGATTAAATGTGTCATTAAGGTGAAGATTAAGTCAAGTAGAGGTAAAGATAGCAAATTATTGGGGCAGAGTGACAGCTGGTTCCCTGTCTGCCTTTGGGGGGAAATGACGGTGAGGTAGGTAGAATGATATGGTACGGATAGCCTGTTAGCTTTTGACACCCGTACATAGTAGTGGGTAAAAATATTATTTTTACGTGGGTTCACCAATTTGGAGGTGACTGACAGATAATTGTAGAATTGTTTTTTTAAGTTTTTTTTAAATAGATTAAAATAATATATTTTTTTTAAAAAATTATTTTTAATATAAAATTTAATATATAAAACATAATTTTAAATAAAAAAATTAAAGAATATAGTTTCAGCCATGTTTTAAAAAGCTCTCTCATAATACCATGTTTTGAAGGGAAATATTAGGTATGAGTTTTTTTCTCAACGTATTATTTTAGAATATAAATGGTACCTAATCGTTGTTTTTATTTTTTTATAAAGTTATTGCATTTTAATTATTTATCATAACTACATGTACTTTAATGATTTTATCTATTAATGAATAATTATCCTTTTTCCTTTAATTACTTTCACATTAACAACATATATATTAGAAAATCTTTCTCTATATATTGACTGTAGAGCTTACACTTGACGAAAAGAGAGAGAAAAACCCTTCTTTACCAGCTATCCCATCATTTTAAGTTCTGAGTACGTGTACTCCGACAATTTGCCAGCACTAATTATATGCTTCTAGAAATGTGAGAGGTGGTCCCATGCTCACATGGAGAAGCATGATCCCTTGCTCGCCGGGGTCCGCAATGCCCTTTTTCCTCTGCAAGTAAATGTTATCTTCAAATTAATCGATCACATAAATGTTATATTTATGTCCCACATAATGCAACCACTGAAGAGATGGCCCACGAATCCACACCTTTTTTCTTGCACCATGGACCATCATGATTCAGTTCCCTGTGCTGCCAACATTTTAAAATTACAGTAATAATTATTTTTTAAAATTATTTTTAATATTAGCATATAAAATGATATGAAAAGATTAAAATATATTAATTTAAATTTAAAAAAAATTATTTTTTTTTTCAAAATAATTCTTGAAACGCAAAAATAAAAATAACTTTAAATTAAATTAATGATTTCTGTCTTCTTCTTCCGTCTTCTTCTTCTTTCTTTTTTTTTTTTTATAAAGAAAATAAAGGCAATCTCGATGCATTGAAACTATATTTCAGTGCATGAATGTGCTCTGCTCATCATTTCTCCTGGGAACCCATGTTTGCGTGTTAATCTAGATGCATTCATAGCTAGTTGAATCATCATCGAAAAACACATTCGATTAACAACTCTCTTAAGTGAATTAATTAGCTCCCTTAATCACCAGAGTTTCAACCTAGAGTTAGATTATAAGAAACAGTTTAGTC
>Ga0325401_1000643_pt1 | contig 26377 bp, 23 predicted proteins | sample PopdelMetagenome_FD_205666 | JGI IMG/M metagenome (GOLD analysis project Ga0325401, IMG submission 205666) | Populus deltoides microbial communities from Bellville, Georgia, United States - Xylem-PdKOR-R2 | ecosystem: Host-associated > Plants > Phyllosphere > Stem > Wood/Secondary xylem | place...
TTGGTCCTCAATGAATTCTCAATCAAACCCATCCTTAAATTTTCTCCATACAAAATCAAAGAATTCTGTAAGATCCTCGTTTTGAATAACATGGAGCTTATACAATAGAACTGTGATTGTTTAGAAGGATAGTTGAGGTTGTTTTTCAAAGTATTTTTTATGCTAAAATGCATTAAAATGATTTTTTTTATTTTTTTAAAAATTATTTTTGAGATCAACATATTAAAACGATCCAAAATATACAAAAAAAATTAAATTTTAACAAAAAAATTTATTTTTTTATAAAACACAGCTTGCACTGTGTTCCTAAACAATGACTAATTATATAAGAAAATGTAAAGCTTTTATGTTTCAATATAACGTGAAAGATTTTAGTAAATTTGTAAATTTGTTATGGAGTAAATTTAACTATTCCAATTAATTTAAACTAGCAATGATTCGACTGAAAATTTATTTACTATTGAGGACTTAATCAAGATAAAAAGAAAACTGAAGATTTGCATGTGTTTGGCTGTACAAACAAACAGGCCCTTAATTGATACTAACTTTACAGATGGGACTTGTTTTCAGGTTTGTCCAAAAAAAGAATGAAAGAGAAAGTGAAAGTAGGCGTAAGGAAAAGGAGGGAACTTGATGCATGGGCAATTGACAGACAACTGCCACCACAACACAACAACGGAACACTTGAAAAGGAAAGGAAAGGAAAGCAAGAAAGACACATTTTTTAATAGTTAAAGAAAGAAGCGAACAAAGAAAGAAGTTAATGTTTTTAGAGAGATAAAAGAGGTGAAGTGTCCATTGTAGCAGCAGCAGAGGATCTGGAGGCTCGACAGGACAAGATACAACCTTTTTTTGTATGTTTTGCTCCTTCGAGCTAAAAAGTTCTGGGTTTTGTTTTTTAGAGAGAAAGAGAGAGATTCATCATCGAGTTGCTTAAATGCTTGGACGATGCTTGGATTGATTTTCTTGTATGTTTCAGGTGACTTTATGATTTCTTTTAGTGCCTGTTTCTCTCTCTGTGTGCTTGTGTAATTTGGTTATTTCCATTTTCTTTTGATTTTCCTCGCTCTTTTTTCTTTTGATGCTCTGAAAGATTACGGCTTTTTCTTTTTTTGCTGGCCTTTTGTGTTCAATTACCTCGATGATGATTTTGGAATTGAGTAGGTTCATTAACCTTTTGTGGGATAGCAAGAATTTTTTTTTTCTATGTAATAATTCATGTTTAGTTTCAATTCATTGTGGTAAACCTAATGCATGATGTTTTGAAAGATTATGGCTTTTTCTTTTTTCTTTTCTTTTTCCTGGCATTTTGTGTCCATTCACCTTAATGATGATGGGGTCATTAACCTTTTCTGGGATAGCAAAAATGTTTTTTTCTATGTGATAATTTCTTGTTTAGTTTCAATTCATCGTGGTAAACCAATGGATGAATTTAGATGATTAATTTTAATATTGAGATAATATGAAATGCTTGAAGTGGAGGAATCTTGTGGTTCCATCATTTAAATATGATAAACTGCATCTTATTTTCAGAACCAAAATAGCAAATGGTGCTCCTTCGTCACTTATTAGATATTGAAGACAGTGAAAGGTACTAATCTTGTTACCAAATCTTCCATTTGTTGAACCATAACCTTCTTCTTCCTCCTTTTTTTTACAGCTAAGAATATCCTTTTGCACATACAAAAAATCATAATGTCACCCTCAATAATTATGATGATGATGAAAATTTCCTGACTTTTACTATCATGTCCCAGTATTGACAAGAAGGCCTTATCAAATGGAGAAGTCTATATTGGTATTTTCAAGGCAACACTTCCTCATGGCAAGGGTAAATATATATGGTGTGATGGAACAGTCTACAAGGGTGACTGGGAAGAAGGTAAAATGACTGGGAAAGGACAGATACTTTGGTCTTCAGGAGCAAAATATGAAGGTGATTTCTCTGGCGGTTACCTTCATGGAATCGGCACCTTGATAGGACATGATGGGTCCGAATACAGAGGGGCCTGGAGAATGAATATACGGCATGGGCTTGGAAGGAAACAATATTCTAATTTAGATGTTTATGAGGGTTCTTGGAAGGAAGGGATGCGTGAAGGCTGTGGTAGGTACTCTTGGAATAGTGGAAATACATACATAGGGAATTGGAAAGGTGGAAAAATATGTGGCAGGGGGGTTATGAAATGGGAAAACGGTGATCTTTTTGATGGCTTTTGGATAAATGGCCTTAGACATGGATCTGGAGTTTATAGGTTTGCGGACGGGGGATACTACTTTGGAATGTGGAGTATGGGACTTAAGGATGGAAAAGGGACATTTTACCCAGCTGGAACCAAGCATCCATCTCTAAGGAGGTGGTGCAGCTCCTTAGGCTGTTATGAAAGTGGAAGAAATTTGTTGTCTCATAGTTCGTCTTTAAATTCAGAGAAAACTAGGGTTCTTATACCAAATGACATGCGCAGTCTATCTGAGAGAATGTCAATCAATGGAATCTTCAAAGATTCTGGCCGATTCTCACAAGGAACTGTCTCACTAGATGAAAATTCGAGCCGTTGTAGCCTTGGCAGTGAATTTGTATGCCGTGAACCATCATGCATGTTGTCCCAAACCTCTGATGAGGGTCAAAGTGGTGTGCAGGATAACTGTACAGTAGTTTATGAGAGGGAATACATGCAGGGAGTTTTGAAAAATGAGAAAGTTAAAAATACCGAACCATCCCGCAAAACTAAACAGAGAAACAAATTTCACGTGAAAGAAACAAAAAGGAAGTCATATGTGGACATTTTCCAAGGCCATTGGAGCTATTATCTAATGCTTAGTTTGCAACTTGGCATAAGGTAAATGGATAGACATTGAAGTCTACCTTTCCTGCTTTATCTGTTTTTCCCCTTATTCTTGTTTGTTTCTGGTGTATGTTTTCTGCTTTCAAATTGTTCATCTTTTCTTTTCCAAATAGTAGTCCTTATGAAAGTGTTATTGGTGTTCACAAATCCATCATTTTTTGGTTACAATACCATCTTTAAGCCCTTTTGTCGAACTGGACTAGAACTGATTGTATCAACACTTTCATCAGAAATGTGCTGCTGCATGCGTGATAATGCTTATTGTATTGTACCTTATCTTTAGTCTCATATGTGCTACTGAAAACTAGCAAAATCTGATAGGCTATTGGGATTTGGAATATCTGAGCATTTGATCCCAACTGATCACACTACCCAAGCAAGGTTACAACCATATGGGTTTGTACCATATAAAACTCTTAGTATTAATTAAAAAATCCTTGTACTTGTTAGCTTGTAGAAAATGTTGATTTGGCTGCCAATATCAAAACATGTTTGACAACATGTGGAGTTTTCTTTCTCTTTCTCTTTGTTTTGTTATGTTTTTTTTTTTTTTTTTATGTTTTTGAGATGGACCATATGTGAAGTTATTTTTGGTATGATCTCTTTGAGAGCATCTTCAACTATTAAAATCTAAGTTACTTGGTGTGTGCATGCATGCTATCATGTCTAAGGAGGAATCAGACATCTATTATTTTTTCTTTTATTCCATCTTATGCTATAAGTTTGCACCCGTAGGAAGTTGATCATCCTAGTTTAAGTGGACCAAATTGGTATTTTAATAGTTCAGTTTTTCACCAGGTTAATAGCTCTTTCAGGCATGTGCAAGTTTGTTTTGTTTCATTAACATATTCTTGTACATTAGCACACTTGCAAAATATCTGATCTTAAGTTCACAGGTACACTGTTGGCAAGATTACACCAGTGCCTAAGCGTGGAGTTCGAGATTCTGATTTTGGAGATCGAGCTAGAATAAGGATGTATTTCCCCAGAAAGGGTTCCCAGTTTACACCTCCACACTATTCTATTGATTTCTATTGGAAAGACTACTGCCCTATGGTCTTCAGGTATTTATTGTCAGATGTTTGCTTAACTCACAACAAGAGACATTACAAGCAGCACACATCTTAAATATTTGAAAAATGAGAATAGTGCTGTAGATTTTTAATCTATCCCAAGTGACTTCCAGCTGTAAACTGGGGAGATTATGTGTTCTGTTTTTTCCCAGCTGAAATGATATCATATAACTGTCATTAACAACAAAAGTAGCTCTTAATAGAGCAGAAAGCTATGGCTGAGTTCAAATAGGTTGCTTCTCTGATTATTAGAAAGAAGTGGATGCTGTGATTTTTTTCTCATGGTCTTCTGTTTGCATTTTCAAGCAGATATATTATGTCAATGCCTGTAGGAACATAAAACCTAGGTCTTGTCAGGCCTCCTAGAATTTTGCTGGGAGTCACCTGCCATTAGGCCTTTGAGGCTATTGATCATATTTGATGAGTGTTGTGTTGTGTTTCGAATGAGAAGTGTGTAAATTTGGAGAGATCTTATAACTTTCAGCACTGTTCTATTCTCATAGGCAGGTGAATGCCCTTTTCAATGAAGCACAAGGCTTGAACAGGTTTCAGCTTGGATGTGTTGGTATTCACTGGTTGAGGATTCTTTGTTTTCCTTTTCTTTTTTTATTCTGATCACCCTATTAAACTAAACAAATATCGACTTTGCCACGGGTTGCCAAGATATTTATGACTATTTGTTGCTTATGGTGGATTGCTGGTCTCCAGGCACTCTAAAACCTAAAACAAGGACTTTTTTCCTATGTGACATTTATTTTAAGGGAGACTATAAGAGTTTGGGACTTCTAGCATGAAATTAACACTCCTATGTATCAGAAACTGTTATGCAAGGGAGTGGTTGCATGGAATGCAATAATTTCCTTGTTATTTCACTTTCCCGCTTACTTTACTCTCAAATGCGGACATCAGCATTCGATCTTCTCTCAGTATGATTCTGTCTACTACTTATTGAAGCCTTTATGTCGAGAAGGTTTCTCTTCTTTTTGCTAATTGCAGTTTTTTCGATCATATTTTCTCTATGATTGTTATTGTAGTGCATGTTTAAACTTGTATGAGTAGGTCTGTCAAGGTAAACTAAAATAACCGCCCAGAAGATTTCCATTTTAAACTTTTTATCAAACATGAAATTATAATCTTCACATATATATTAATGTAAGCTTGAATGTGAAGAAGAGAGCTTGATATTCAATACTTTTACATATGTTAGACATCTCAATTTTTGTGGGATTGTTATTTCAGGAATTTAAGGGAGATGTTTAAGCTCGATGCAGCTGAGTACATGATGTCCATCTGTGGTGATGATGGTCTAACGGAGCTTCCTTCCTCTGGAAAAAGCGGCAGTATCTTCTTTCTTTCACATGATGATAGATTTGTGATTAAGACATTAAAAAAGTTCGAACTCAAGGTTTGAATCCAGATAAACATTCATTCTGACTATAACCTGATTCTTAGCATACTCAAAATTCCCAGTGTTTCTTTGGCAACTTGTCTATTTAAATCTAAAATCCATGAAACTATACTGTTTCATGAAATGGCCTTAGGTATCTTATTGGTATTATTTTAATAGGATTGAATATGTGTACGCTTCTATTTTTGCTTCTTTTTTTTGTTTCCTTTTAAATTTTTTATTTCATAATGGATCTGTAGATCCTTTATAGCTGAGGTTTTAAATTGATTGTTCACATTGAAACCCACCTAGGAATGGAGATGCCAAACAAATCCTATTTGATTCTGCGGCCACTTTCAAGCAATTGTCACTGGTATTTGCCGTGCCTTTGAAGGAAAATCCTCCTGCTAGATAGATGTCATAAATCATGCTTTAAAAGGGTTTAAAATATGGAATAAAGCTTGAAATATCCAGTTAGATTTTGAGATTTTATTCACAATCATGCTTAAAGATTTTTCTTGCGTAGATGCCACTCATTTCAACATGATTCTTAAACTTTTTTTTTTTTAATATCTTTCTTGGGGTTGGAAGTTGAAATGTGGAGGTTGGCTAACGACTTTGTTTGATATTTACTTTGATGAAGTTTAGTTCTCGAGGTTTTTCCCTTTATAGTCTTTTTAAATTGGAATGAGAGGTCTTTGTGCAGATGGTGAAGAGAATGTTATGACCATCTTAGTTAGAAGTCCATTTGTCAAAGAAACCCAACTGCATGGAGTTGCTTGTAGTTATTGAGGGCCTGAAGAGGGTATCTTCTCTTTGTGGCAGCATAATAGAAGTAGAGAGGAAAATTAATGATGGCTTTGGAGATGCTTTCAGGGCTTTGATTCATATATTAGTAGTACTGGATAATTCATATGGCTTTGATCCAATTAGATGTGAGGTTTTTCAGAGGATTAGGTGCACATGACTGTTGCTGCTTCTCACCACGTGCTTTCTTCTATTGGAGAGTAGAGTCCAGTTTCCTATTGAAGCTAAGAGTTTTTCACATGGATAAGCAACAAGTTCAAAATGGACTCCAATAGTAAATAAATGCATTTGTGCAAATAACAGCGATGTAAGCTAGAAAAGAAGATAGGAAAGCTTTGTTAGTATGTTTATGTTTTACTATCAATAGTTTCACCATTAGAGAGTTATATATGGTTTTGTTTTCAGATGTTATGATTTAAGGGGAGAACAAATGGGATACTGCATCAAAAATCTTGAAAAACAATTATCCGAATAATTAATGATAAAGGGTCTTTGTCTAGTGGAGTTCATCATTGCAAGTGTTGCATTTGTATTGACCTAAAGTTTCATATGGTGCATTTATCACTGGGTTAGGTTTATGTGTGTTCTTTGATATTTTATTGAGTTATTTGCTATGGGTTAGTCTAGTGTGTGTTTCCAATGAGTTTCTTAAATTTATTTAAGGCAAAAGGTAGCAGATAATAAAAGCCTTGAGGCGTGTCTCTAATGGACAGTAATTTCCGCCTATCTGGATTGGAAGAACTTCCTCTTGCCCATAGGTGTCATAATATTAGGAGGCTTAGGTTGCCATGTGCTAGCAATATTAATTTTGCCTTAAAAATTTCTTGCAAACCCATATTCTTCTAAACAGAATTAAAGAAAAGAGAGCAAGATTTGTGCGGAAGAGAAGATAGTAAAAAAATAAAAAATAAAAATTCAAAGCACAATTAATATTGTCAACACATGGAAGAGTAATATCAAGACACCAATGGACATGAGAAAATTTCCTCCAACCCGAATACGAGGAAACTATTGTTTGTCTATAATTACTTGCGAGGGAGAAATTGTTAGGCAGACTTGCCAACTTTCCTGTAGACCAGGCTTGTAAAGGCATGGGACATGAATCCTGAACTATAAAATACTAGGACACTGGTGGTTGTCAAAATAGAGGTCCTAACTGAATGTACTCTCTAGGTGTTTTTCTGAAATGGCAAATTGTAATTTTCTCTTAATCAACATAGCATTGTAAATGAGTGTATGTTCTTCTTCGTCTGTGCAGACCCTTCTTAAGATGCTTCCAAAATATTACATTCATGTAGGGAAGCATGAAAATACTCTCATCACAAAAATTTTTGGGGTCCACCGAATAACATTGAGAGGTGGGAAAAAGGTATCTGCAGCTTTCATACGCCCATATATTACTTTCTTCCATTCATGTCACTTGTGTTTAGTGAGGATTTTGGGTTTCCTATTCTTTATAGGTACGCTTTGTAGTCATGGGAAATATGTTTTGCACAGAATTAAGAATTCATGGTCGCTATGACCTGAAGGGGTCAACTCAAGGGAGATACACAGATAAAGACAAGGTTGGAGAAAATACCACATTAAAAGATCTTGATCTAGCATACGAGTTTCATATGGATAAGTTGTTGCACGAATCTCTTTTCAAGTAAGTTCTTTTGATTTTTTATTATCCATATGCAACCTGTAACAGTCTAATGGTATCACACCCAATGGTAGATATCAAAGGATCTAGTTTATGCTCTGTTGTATGCGTAGAATAAGATTACAATATCCTGTAGTGGCCGAGGTTTAGTAACTACTCAATTGATGAGGTTGTTTTGTTAATTAATCAGTGGCTTTTTGTTTACTAACACAACTGTCCATGACATCATTTGTATTCTTATCTCTACCTTTGGGTTAAGATGTTGCACTATGTGAACTCTTCGTTGTTAAATTTGCTTTCCTTTTCCATTGATTGTTCAATACAGTGCAATCATTTGCTTATGCTTTTTTTTTTGTCCTTTCACCTGCAGAACTAATTTTTTCTTTAAAATTTTTTCATAAAAAAGACAAAAACAAGTTACTGGAAAAATAAGATGGGGTAACGTAAAAATGTTTGCGGGGAAAAAAAACTTAAAATCTTCATTATTCTCCTCATCTTTCATGTGTAGATTTTGAAATATTTGAGCTGCATAATTCAAGGTCAGAAAGTGTTGTCGAATCTACACTATTTGGACATTAAACTCCATTACATTATGGCACACTTTTTTTATCAGACACAAAGATGTCCTTGTGTCTCCTAGTTAATGACATAATTGCTACAAATATCACTGGAAGTCATTGAAAAGCATTTCTTGCCTTCAAAGATAGATGTTCAGAGTCAAGCATCCACAACACTGCTTTCTGTTCTTGCCTTTCTCGACATTGATTTGTTTACTGTAGGATTTTGTAGTGTACCCAGACAAAGCACCAAATATGGGGAACAGCATGATCCCAACTGCAACCCAGGTGGAAGGATATTCCCCAACACAATCTTTCTTTTTCACCGAGTCAATTGCTATATTTAGATTGAGATAAAAATGGAAGAAGTATGCTTCTTCATGTATTCATTTTTTGTGGCATTCTCATCATGAAGTTCGGTGATTATGTGTGAATATTAGTTCTCTTCAGAAAATGTTTGTTTGTACTACAGGTTGTATCTCTTTCAGAAAGAATCCATAAGAATATCATTCTTTAGTAGTTATTGATTGTCTGATCAAGTCTCCTACCTTCTAATTGTTCGTAGAAATATTTTCCTCCTGTGCAGGCAACTCTCTTTGGACTGCAGTTTTTTAGAATCTCAACAGATAATTGATTATAGTCTTCTATTGGGAATACATTTTAGAGCACCTGAACAGTTGAGAGCCATCTTAGAACCTCCTGCTACAATGCTGAATCATGCTACTTTGGCTACTTCTGATGGTAGGTATCCTCCCAACACGAACATCTTTTTTTAGTTAGGTACCTAACTAAATTTTAAGTTCTAATCACCTCTTGATTTTTTCAGTAGTTTCTAATGGTTCATTTAAGAGTTAAATTGTGCAGTGAGTATCAGATCTCCTTTGCTAGATGTATTTCTGAATTCATGATAACTTTAACAGTACAGTTTCACCATAATAAAGTAAAAAAGGGAGTCATCTGCAGCATATGTTGTGGAAAGTATTGGGAGGCTCCAACAAAGTTTATGCAAGAGGGTTTAGGGATCTGCAATATCTAGAAAGTGAGGATGAGAAAAATGATCTTGACATGAATTCTTAAGTTTATGCTTTGGTTCTTACACTGAAACTCATTCAGAGAGGAGTGGATATTGCTAAAGTTTTGAGGTTAAACTTTTTGAGGGGTGACATGGCTCAAAACTTGCTGGGTTATATTTTGCAGTTAAGCTGCTTTGATTAGTGGTGGCAAAAATGCTTCCAGTAAATCAAGCTGATAGCAGTAGTTTGGAAAAGCAAGCATGAGTGTTCAGACTGGGATAATAGGTCCGTAAGTGAGAAATTTCACAAGGGTTACCCTGGTTAGCCAGGCCTTCATCCTCTTATTGACTCCTCTACATGGATTGGGAAGTGAACTTTTAGCGGTGTCTTTAGGGATGGTGAATTTGGGTATGCCTTTTAAAAATGCTCTATCAGATAAATATATCAGTTCCAGTTAAACAATTCATGTAGTCTTGGTGTGTATCCTTTATATCATTTTAAATTAGATTAGGGCTATCTGGTAGTTTCAAGATTTGAAATCGATTAACAACAATTTCATACCAACATCACTGTGGCAACAAACTATGCATATTCTAGTTAGGAGGAATGTCACCTATCTTCTTTCTTACAGTGTCTGCGCATGTGGTCATGTTTATTCAGTATATGGCGCCTCATTTTTGCATCCACCAGGTATAAACTCACAAGGGCCGCTCGTGATTCCTCCGAAAGGCCTTCTCCTAGTAACCCATGAACCTAGCTCAGTGAGCACTGCACCAGGACCTCACAGCAGAGGAGATACATTGAAAGCAAATTCTCTTGGTGAGAAGGAGGTGGATCTCTTGCTGCCTGGCACTGGAAGGTACCTTTTCTTATTACAACTTTTTAATGCCACTAGAAGGAGGTTTTCTGATGCTAAGGGTGACAATTGCTAATACCACCTGGCCGAACGTGCCTGGTATTATGAAGGGGATCCTATAAGTCAATATCCATATAGAATCTAATATAACCAGCACCAACATAAGCAAAATCCTCTGAGAATTTCCCAAACATATTTGGCCGGGAAATCCCAGTGTTAGATATTATCACACCATACATAAATAATTAACTTGAAAATTAAGCTGAAATTTGAAGTCATTTTCAGCAAAAGAATGAGGTTGGACTGATGATTTATGCTCATAAAACATATTTTTGTTGAGCATCCCCCCTTTTTATTTCTATCAGTTCATGCCAAACAGTATTTGAACTACTCTGATTCTGAAGTTGGACTGCTGATATTTGGTTTCACCATTTAACTCTGCATATGGTTCCTCCTTCCTCCCTTTCTCAAACCCACATTCTTCCTCTTTGACTTATTTCATTTTTTTCTTAAACCTTGACCAGTTTGGGTTGTCTTTCAAATCACCGGTATCAACTTTCTTTGATATGGTCCCCAACCCCTAGGAATGAATCCAAGGAAGCCCTTGTAGATCTATTTAAACTCCTGTAAATTTATATTCTAGCGATCTCAACATGAAAATTCAGCTGTGCTTAGTTTATGACGTTTCCAGATGCTGTGAGTTGCTACATTCACTTACATATCAAACAGTAGTTAAGGTAACTGTTGATCAACTGCCATATGATTAGGTTGCGGGTGCAGCTCGGAGTGAACATGCCAGCGCAGGCTAGCCACAAGCTTATGCAGGACGAGGTTGATTCTGCAGAGATTGAACTTTTCGAGGTTTATGATGTTGTTCTCTACATGGGCGTAATTGATATACTACAGGAATACAAAGTGAAAAAGAAAGTTGAGCATGCATGCAAATCATTAAAATTTGACCCTCAGTCGATTTCTATTGTTGAGCCCAAATTGTACGCAAAACGTTTTATCAATTTCTTGCACAAAGTTTTCCCTCAGCAACCATGAAATTGCCAAGAGCTTGGTCTTGCATTCCTCATGTTTATTAATTACCATAGATGTTCTGGCAAAGGTTTCCCTTTCCTATTTTATTTATTTACTCTTTTTTATGCACTTATTTCGGTGAATGCTTGCTTCATTGCAGAAATCATATTATTTATGAAGTTATGCAGGTAGGAGCGCACAGAATTAAGCTAGAATTTCTTGTTCCTTTTGTTCACTGCTTCTACCACTGGCAGCATATTTGTTTCTTTGTTTTTCACAAATAAATTGTTCGTTTGGCATCTGTGCAATCATTATTTTTTAATCTGTGAAAAAAAAATTAATATCAATTTCTTTATCACACAATAAAGGAAAATCCAAAGAATTTCATGTTGGTAATTTGTTTTCATTTCTTTCCTGTAACACAGACAATCGGACTAATGCAATTGAAGATGTAGAATTTCATGTTTCATGCAGACCACTGGTTAAGATATCTCCCGGTCATTTTTTTTGACTTCCATGGACCAGGCTGCACAGAGCTGGAATCTCTCAATTAGATGGCATTAAGTTACAATTTGGCCTCGTGGATACGGTACAACTTCTCTGATTCATTAAGCAACACATATATGCCTAATAGACTAACATTTTCTATCTCCAGATCAAATATAACAACGCATATGCAATCAATAAAGCAATCCTGAAAAAACTTGCATGAATATGCCAAAAGTTCAAATGATAAGTTTAGAGTGCTGAAACTTAGGAATGGTAATAGAAACTTGATGATAGACAGAGCCAAGATGCATGATAGTCGATATACCTCTTCTTCCCCTCCTCCTCCTCCTCTTTTCTCATTTTTTCACTAAGAATTTTGCACTCCACTAACCCAAGACTTGGACTAGAAGGCTTACGAGTAGGAGACAATGAGGAACTCTTAATTCTTTGCCTCTTATAACACCTTGGAGTTGAAGAGAACGACCTTTACGACGTCTTGGAGTTAGAGAACGGCTCGTGTGCCAGCGAGGAGAAATGGAGCGACTTCTCTGTATGATACAGAAACATGATTAGTGAGCAAAAATCGCAGAATGCTCGTCGCTAATGTGCAAAGCGGTTATGGGTCCCTTCCGGCATCTAGGACAATAGACATAGAAGCATATACAGTTACCTCATACACCATGGTGTGCTCCATCTTTTATCACATGAAGAAGCTACCATCACAACCGAGCAATGAAAAAGGACACCCATCAGCACTCATCACCTGCTCACTTCCCACCCATTACAACGGGAAGAAACTAGGTTTTTGTAACTTCATAATAGATCACGTGAATCCTATGGCGCGCCATAACAGCCATCCATATGATTTTACTCAAATGATTATATTTGATATCTCTCCTGGAAGAAGGATGAGTGTGGTAGAATATTAAAAACAGTAATGTAAAGTTAAAAATTTAAAAACAAGAAGAAGATTGAGAGAAAAATATATTTTTATTAAGTGTTTTTCTCTAAGTTTTCTAAGTTATTCTCTTTTTTTTGTGTTGTTTCGTAATGTTGAATTACAAGTCTTTTATAGGTGTAAAGTCTTAGACAATTAAGGAGTTAAAATAATATAAAAAAAATCATAATTTGAACATGAATTGTATTCTGCCGACGAAACTGGTCGACCAATTCAACTTATTCCAGTAGGTCGCCCAGTTCTCAATCGGTAGATCGGTTACTCTGTTTTTCAGAATCGAAATCTGGTTTACTTTCAACACCCCTTCTTAAACTTGATTTATTCATAACTCCCAACACATTTCTCATCTTGATAAAAACATTATATTTGCGTGGTTTTGTGAATATATTCACAACTTGGTCTTGTGTCTTCACATACTTGACTTTAATTTTCTTGTTTGCAATGCAATCTCGTAGGTAGTGAAATCTTGTGTCAATATGCTTACTTCTATCATGAAATACTAGATTCTTTGCTAATGCAATAACTGATGAGTTGTCCATATAAATTTTAGCAAGCTTCACTTGTGGCATTCACAATTCCTTTAATAATCTCTTTAGTCATATGGAATGACAAACATATGATGTAATAACTACATATTTAGCTTCACATGTTGATAAAGTGACTATATATTGCTTCTTTGAACTCCATGTGAATGTTGTCTTCTATGTAGAAAACAAAACCTGTAGTGTTATTTCTATCATTTATATCTCCAGCCCAATCACTATCACTATAACCCACAAGTTCAAAGCTAGTAGAATATCCATAGAACAAGCCAAAATGAACAATACCTTTGATATATTGAAGAATTCGCTTCAATGTTTTGAAGTGTGTCATGATTGGTGTCCCCATAAATTTATTCACAAGTTCTACTCCAAAAAGAATATTTAAACGAGTGCATATCAAATATCTTAAACTCTCAACTAAGCTCTTAAATGTTGTAGAGTTTATCTTTTCTTCTTCATCATTCTTTGACATCTTTACTCCACACTCAACCGGAGTATTTACTCTTGCACAATCCTCTATCATGAACGTTTTGAGAACATCTCTTACAAACTTTTCTTGATTCATAAAGATTCTATCTTCTTCTTGTTTGATCTCAATCCCTAACTAGTAGGATATGAGATCAATATTCATCATCTCAAACTCCTTGATTATTTTGAACTTGAAGTCTCCAAACATCTTTGGATTATTTTCTGTAAAGATCAAATCATCCACATACAAACATAAAATAAGAGTATTACAACTCTTTTTGATCTTTACATAAATAACATATTCATGAGGGCATTTAACAAATCTATTCTTTAAGATATAGTCATCAATGAGACTATACTAAGCTCTTGGTGCTTACTTCAATCCATTCAAGGCTTTGTTCAACTTGAATACCTTGTTTTCATGTCCTTTCACTTCATATCCCATAGATTGCTCAATGGAGACCCTTTTTTCAAGAAAACCATTAGGAATAACTGATTTGATATCCATTTGATAGATTCTCCATCTATGTTGGACAATGGTGATAATGATTAATCAAATTGTTTCTAATCTAGCAACTGGAGCAAATACTTCATCATAGTTAAGCCCATGTTTTTGACTATAGTCTTCTGCCACTAACTTTGCCTTGTATCTCTCCATTGGTATTCTTTTTTTTTTTTGTAGATCCATTTGACACCTATTAGTTTTTTTCTATTTGGTCTAGGAACCAATCTCCATATGTCATTCTTCTTAGTTGATGTAATCTCATTTATAACAACTCTTCATTTTGCATCATTTATTGCTTCTTCAAACATTATAGGATACCATGTAGCAAGGTGACAATATAGTGTTACATCATCATCAATGTGATTAGTTATCTCATATAAGTCATCAAGGCTTCTCATCTTTCTTGGAGGACTTGATGGAGTGTCACTATTTAAGCTTCAATTAGAAGAAAAAAAAAGGAGAAATTGAGCTCATTGATGTTTGTTGAGGTGTAACTTAAGTTCTTAATGATCTTTATATTTTTCATCCTCTTCATTAAAAATCGGTAGAAAGTCATATTTCTTACCATCATCTACCTTCCAATCTTATGCTCCTTCTTTATTGAACTCAACAACTCTATTAATCATCATTTTTTCTTTATTAGGGTTGTAAAGTTTGTATCATTTGGAATTTTGATCATAGCCCATAAAGATAATCTTTTTGCTTTTGTTATTTAGCTTTGTCCTTACTTGATCATCTACATGCACATAACTAATGCTCTAAAAAACTTTCAAGTGAGAGACTTAGCTTTCTTCCACTCTATGCTTCTTTTAGAGTCATGTCATTCAAGCCTTTAGTAGGACACTCATTTGACAAGTAGATAACACAATCTACAGCTTCAGCCCAAAACTTTATAGGCATCTTCTTGGTTTTAAGCATGCTTTTTGCCATGTTGAGGAAACTTATATTCTTTCTCTCCATCATGTCATTTTGTTGTGGGGATCTAGGCACTGTTAGAAGTTTTTTTATATCATAATATTCATAAAACTCATTAAAATCATTAGAACAACATTCACTCTCTATTGTCCTAAGTGATTTTATAGAATAACCATTTTCTTTTTCAACTAATGCCTTAAACTTCTTAAAATAACTAAACACTTTAGACTTTTATTTTAAGAAGTATACGCAAGTTTTTCTACTATAATCATTAATAAAAAGTACAAAATATAGATTTTAACCAAACGAACATGGTTTGATAGGACCATAAACATCAGCATGTTTTTCTTATAGGGGTTGACTTACTCTTAATGTAGACTCATTCAGAAAGCTCTTGTGAACTTGATTGCTTACTAAACATCCTTTACACAACTGATTTGGATGTATAATAGATGGTAGACCCTTCAACGTCTCTTTTTATGCCATCATCTTCAAACTATCAAAGTCTACATGCCCAAGTATACTAAAGCCAAGTCTCATCCTTCACACATGCATTTGAGACACATCTGTCTCTATGTTTAGCAATAACATTCTATTCTTTGTAATGTCTACCTTTGCAATCATAGCTTTTTTAATGTCAAGTAATGTTAAAATACGATCTTTCATTTTAATCTCATACTCTTTCTTCAATAATTGTCCTAAGCTCAACATGTTACTTTTCACTGTTGGTATATAATAGACATCACCAATAAATTGATAACTTCCATCTTTCAATTTAATCAAAATCATATATTTTTCTTTGATGGAAACTTTTGAATGACCTGCAAATGTGACATTACCTCTAATTGCTTCATCAAACTCTATGAACTTGTCTTTGTCTCCACACATGTGGTTACTGGCTCCATTATCTAGATACCATATGTTCCTTTTGTCTTACATTCTCTATCATACACTAATAATAGGGTAGTTTCCTTCTCCTATTCTATCACCAGATTTGCATTCTACTCAACCCTCTTGGTTGGACTCTAATAATCCCTAGCATAATGACCTACCTTTTAAAAATTATAGCATTTAACTTTTGATTTGTTAAACCTGGATTTCAGATTACCACTATCAATGTAACGGGTCAATTGGTTTGCTTCATGTTGTCGAATGGATGATCTGTTGAGGCTGCCACGACCTTCTCTTCCAAATCTGCCTCTCTCTTTGCTTTGTTCATGTCCTTTACTCCCTTGAAAATATCTAGAACCATCCTGCTTTGAAAAAAGTGCTTGTGCACTCACATCCTCTTGAATCTCATTGACTCTTTTCTCATGGGCTTGTAATTTTCCTATGAGATCTTTGATTGAAAGAACATTTATATTTTGCAACACCTCTATCGTGACCACCATATAATGAAACTTCTTTTAGAGTGAGCGTAGGATCTTCTATACCACACGTATCTTTTCCATCTTCTCCCAATATCTCTTTATTTTATTGTATATGACCAATCTCTTGCAAAGTATTCTAAATTATTCTCCGATTTATGCACATGTAACTTTTCAAAGTCACCTTGTAGCTTTTGTAGATGTACCTTTCTCACATTGTCAGCTCCTTGGTTTGATTTTTACAAAACTTCACATGTTTGCTTGACAATGGTTGTGTTAGCCACTATCTCAAAAGTCGCATCATTCAAACATCGGTGGATGATTGTGAGTTCTTGTTGATCATTTCTTCATGTCTTTTGCACGACCTTCTTATAGGATGAAGTCAATGTTGCTCCATCTATAAGCTCATCAAAGCTTTTTTCAACAGTCTCTCATACATCTTGGGAACTTAGCCAAGCTTTTACTCGAATACACCAAGTTTTATAGTTGTCATTTATCAACCTAGGACATTGAAGTGGGAAGTTTAGATTGGCCATGTTAAATAATCAAACCTAAGCTCTGATATCACTTGTTAGAAAAAGAATGGATGTGGTAAAAGATCAAAAACAGTAATGCAAAGTCAAAAACTTAAGAATAAGAAGAAGATTGAGGAAGATATACTTTAATTAATTATTTCTCTCTTAGCTATTCTCTCTCTTTTGTGCTCTTTCATAATGCTAAATTACAAGTCGTTATAGGTATAAATCCTAGACAATTAATGAACTAAAATAATATAAAAAATCATAATCTAAACAAGAATTATATGTTGCTGATTGAATCGATCGACCATATCTGAACTGGTCGACTGATTCAATTTATTCCAGTCGGTCAACCGGTAGGCTGGTTTCTCTGTTTTTCAGAACCAGAATCTGGTTTACTTTCAACACTCTCCACCTTGCATGCGATATTTGGTAGTGGCGGCGGCAATGGTGAGATGGAGGAGATGGTGGTGGTCATAATGATGGCAAAAAAGGAGGAGGTGGTGGGAGATGATGATGATGGTGAAGGAGGTGGCAGAAAAGGAGGAGATGATATTGGTAGTGAAATTGTGAAAGAAGAAGAGGAGGTGGTGGTGGTGAAATAAAGGTGATAATTGAAATAATTTGATGATATTAGAAGTTGATTACTATTCACAAATTTTTTTTTTATGGAACTTCATGAATTGAAAATATTTTTCTGTAAATGAAATAAGTTTGAAAGTTGACTATAAAATATTTTATATTGACTAATTTTCTATAAAATGTTTACGGGAAACAAACATCATTAAATAATTTTTAAAAATACTTTTAAAAAATAAACACAGAAAAATCTGAAAAACATTTTCCCGTATCTTTTTTCACTTTGTTAAAGTATCAATGAAGTGTCATTATTTTAGAACTAACATTTTGCATAGAAAAGATGCTCAATCTAAGCAAACATGCATCTCATGTTTTTGTAATTGAATCCAATCAATACGTGCAACGAGGGTCGGACAATCAAGTGTTGAATTTCAGGTTCAAATACCCTTTCAAAAAAAACTTTTAATAAATAACTTGGGTGTGTGTGAAAGCAAAAGGCTAGTTGAAGTGTGCATGGCTTAATTATTCACATGAATAAATTTTAATTTAAAAGAAAAAATCAACACAAAAGAGCCACAACATCCTATCCTAATAAAAAAAAGAAATTAACACAATTTTAATTTTAATTTAATCGAGATATGCACAAGTTAGTCTGAACACCCACGTTAAAATAAAACATAAAAAGAGAAACATTTAGTTGTAACTTGTAAGAAAAATAATAAATTACGTATATAACAAGGTGAATGCCTCCTTTGATGCCGCAATGGTGATTAACATTGGCGTTATATTACTTTTTAATCCATGGAAATCACGGGAAGATTTTGAGACGAAAATATATATTAAATCCTATAAACAACACATTATCACCCATATCAGTCACTCAACGTCAATTCCTTTGCTTGCGAAGGAATTTAAATACAAAGAATTTGCATGTTCTCCGTTGAACTTGAACCGAAGCTATAAACTCTAGATGAACCTCGGAACAACAGCCCTTGAGTCTTGTGTAATTCATGGTGATAAGTCTTGTTGTCTAGTATATATGTTCAACAATGCGTATGCTGATTGACAGCATAGTAGTAACAGCAGAGGAGCAAGTTGGAGTTGTTTGTGGTCTGGCAGCTTTGGCACGGGCGTATCTCCATGACCTGCAAACACAAGAAATTCAAACTTTATCCACGTACAAGATCAGACGCTTTTCAATTTCCATTAACAAATCCGGTGGAAGATTATTCTCCCGTTGCTCCATCACACTAAAAACACGTCAAATCATTATGCTAAGACACCGAAACAAGGTAATTAAAGACAATCCGTATTCATACCAGTATTTCCAACCCCTTTCAAACGTTTAGTGGAGGTCTCTAGGTTGCCTGTGATGACTGGCGGCTGAGTTTGGTGGAGAAGGAAGGTTGCGTGGTGATGTTTTGGTGGCTGAGGCTGCTGGTATGTTTTAGCAATAATGTTGGTGATGGTGGAGCTGCTATTTGTGAGGAGCTACTGGTTGGAAAGAGAGGAGGGGCAGTGGCTTGGCTGGTGTGTTGGTTGGGTCATAGGTGAGAGACATGGACGCTGCAGTGGTGGCTGCTGCTGCATGAATTCCAAACAGATCTAATTGGTTTAAAAGGGCCAAGTCTTAGAAAACTCATCTAAGAATCCAGTCTATTTTAGGTTTCTAAGCCACTGCATGGGATTTAATAACACTATAAGTTTCTTTATCGTGTTTTTAAGATGAAATTATTTTTATATATAATATATGAGAAGAGAAAAAGCACACCCACACTCTTATTTGTTTTTTTTCAAAATTCACTGTCTCTCCCCGCAAACCTTACCTGTTTGGGAATGTGGTTGTGATTACTTTTCAAAGTGTTTTTCGTGCCGAAATGCATCAAAATAATGTTTTTTTTATTTTTTAAAAATTATTTTTGAGATCAGTGCATCAAAAAGATTCAAAACATACAAAAAATAAATTATTTTTTAACAAAACAAAAAATTTGAATTTTTAAGGAACACGTAAACTTAATTGAATCCCATATAAATCTCCCAAAGTTCTCGCCATGAATATGAGAACCCTCAAGTTCTTACCCCTCAAGCCTTCAACAAAAAAGTATTACAGTGGAAGAACTACCAGATTCACATGATAATGTTAAGAGAAGCGTGAAAATTATTAAGGAACAACAATTTTAACAACCAAACCAAATATAAAGGTGGGTTTCAATGGTAGAAGCTATTATAACTAAAGTTAACAAACTGCTATGAGATGATTCTTAAGAAATTAAAAAAAATGTCTTGAAGGTTATTGTTCCATGAATTACAAGTCAAGCAAGCTCGTTACCATCGCTAAAAATCAATACTTATTATTGTGCATACTGGACAGAAAGCAAACACAAAAAAATACAAACAAGCAGATTCATGTGGTTCCCCAAATCGAGTACGTCCACGAAGACATCATACTGTATATTATTAAAAAAAATAATACAAACACTTAACTTAACCCTAATACAATCCCAAAAACCTAGTGTTTCACTCTTACACTTAGTGTTTTTCTCAAATATGCTTTTTCTCTCACTCTCAACTCACTGCATATTTTTTTTGCACTCTATACACTCTCTTCCTCTTTCTTATCTACACACTTCCATAGCATTCCCCTTAGTGTCTTTTTATAGTTGAATAATAGGGGGGGGGAACTTCCCCATTTTTAGCCTTGAATCAAGGGAGAAAATCAAGCCACAAATTAAAGAGTAAAAGCTATCATGATTTGAGGAGGGTGGTTGGATCTGCAACAAATATCCATCTTGGTGAGATTTTTCCATCAATCTTAGTAATCAATCAATGCTTCCTCTGATGTGCCATATGGCGTTGCACCCCAAAAGTGCTTAACATCGCGCAGTGCCAATATTCTATAGAAGTGTTAAGTTAGTTTGACAACTTTTATCAAATAGTACACTAACCACTTTGCTGCATGATATTACAGCACACTTGAAATAAGGAAAAAAAAGATGAAACTCTAAATAAGAAAGAGATATTCTTTAAATACTCAATCAAGACAATGTTCAACTAATTTAAACATGAAAAATCTGATCTTTAAAATGTGAGAATTTTTTAACCAGTTAAAATTACAGAAGGAAATCACTATATTCCAGTTCTGCCAAGCCAAGTAGGACACTGGGAAGGATTGAGGGACAATGTTCCATGTTCTCAGTTTTACTTAGAAAAGGAAGGGAGGTGGCGTATGGTTATGCTTTTTGAGGTCAAATTTTGCATACAAAAAAGCTGGGAAAAGAAGCAATCCACCATTAAAACTTTATTACTAAACTTACTACTTTTAGGTCCTCGTGATTCTTAGTAGATAGCTAGGTCAAAAAAGAACTAAACTCAATAATTTGATACCTAAAAAAGTACATGAGATATCTGCAATCATGACATGTGAAATGGAGAATGGAAGTAACATTAGCTTGTAGTTTGAGCCCAAAAAATCCTCAATTAAAATGGGGTTCAAGGATAAAAGAAAATCGTTAAAATATCAATTAGCAAAAGCAATTAAACAACAAGATTTTGCTTTCATTTCTTTCCTGTAACACATAGACAATCAGACTAATGCAATTAAAGATGTAAAATTTCATGTTTCATGCCAAAAAGGTGTGCTTAAAATAAGGAGCTAAAGGTGTGCTTACGGGCTCAGTCTTGCCATATACCTCAAATCTCTATAGAATTTTCTTCAAGTATTCAATTTGTGTCAAATAGATTGTGCCTTTCCTTCTGTCTCTCTGAATCTTCATGCCAGTAATCTTTTTAGCTTATTCAAGGTCCTTTATTTTAAACTTGTTTTTCAATGAGATTTCAATTTCTCAATCTTCATCGTGCTCTTCGATGAAATCAGCATATTATCCACATATAAGAGCAAATAGATGAAAGAATCATCAAGAAGCTTGCAAAAATATACACAATGGTCAAATTGACTCCATATGTATCCATGTTCTGCCATGAACTTATCAAATCGCTTGTATCACTAGTGAGGAGACTATTTTAATCCGTATAATAACTTATTTAGTTTATAAGTCCAATTATCTTACCTAGTGACTTTGAAACCATCCAGATGAGACATAAAACTTTCCTATTTCAAATCTCCATATAGGAAGGTAGTTTTCATAGCAATTTGGGCTAATTATAAATTAAACTATGCAACCAAGGCTAACAAAATACAAATTGATGAATGCTTAATAACTAAAGAGAATACCTCATTTTCAACCAATTATCTTTTTTCTTTTGGGAAGTTATACAAAATCCCAAGTTTTATTCTTGTAGAGAAATTTCATCTCTTCATCTCTTCATCCATTGTCTTATTTTATTTTTCACTATATGTACCTTGAACTGCTTCTTTATAGGTGTATGGGATTCCATCATCAATCACATGAAGTGCATAAGCCACCATGTTACAATATCGAATAGGTTTCTTGATAACCCTTTTTGGTTTACTTGTTGCAATGAATTCTTGTTGTTGTGTGGTTGCTAGAGTTAAACATCCTTTTTATTTGAACTTTCATCTGAATCTCCTTCAACAGGGATTGTCTGAACAGTCTTTACAGGAATGACTGAAGTATCAGACTCTACTTGTTATGTATCACTCGACTCTTTCTCCTATGATTTTTCTTGTTGTAGCATGTAAGACTTGTCAAAAGTAACATCTCTACTCAAAATCATTTTCTTTGATTCGGAACACTAAAGTTTGTAGCCCTTTACTCCTTTACTAAAGCCCAAATAAATAGTTGTATTGGCTCTAGGATCTAGCTTGGACTCAGTAATAGTAATATGATAATATGTTGAGTATCTAAATACACTCATAGAGTCATAATCATTTGCAAGAGAGCTTGACCATACCTCCAAGAAGGTTCTTCCATTTAATGATGTTGAAGGCAACCAATTAAAAATATGATAAGCATAACTTAACACCTCACCCATAATGTTTTGCTTAGTCTCGAATGTGATAATATACATTGGACTTTCTCCACCAATATATGGTTCATACATTCTGCCACTCCATTTTGTTATGGTGTTTTTTGAATAGTAAAATATCATTTGATCATTTTGTTATGGTGTAGTTAGAGAATATGATGATTTTCCCCTTGCACTTATTACTATCAGTAAAATATGGTTAATTTAAATTATGCAAATGAAGTGTTTGATAAAAAGCCTAAAAAGGATTAAATACTAATTACTATTTTTTTTTAATGTGAAGTTATATTATGTATTTAATGGCAAAAGTTGTAATATTAGTATTTTAAAGCTTTTTAGTCAATAAATAAAAAATAATAGCAATAATTTAACTAATCAAATATTTTTTGTTGACTTTTTTTTTTAGAATGTTAAGTGTTACCTCATGTATAAAGCTCAAGAAGTAAATGTAATTTCTCAATGTACAACAAGAAAGTGAAAACACGATCAAATCTTATGAGTTTTTTTTGTAATTATCCCAAAAAATTTATTTTTATTGAATATTCATGAAAAGTTTCTTATTTCTTATTTTTGCATATTAGGTGCATAATAATTGAAAAAAAAGTTCTTAAATTTTTTTATAACAACCTATAATATTATTTAAGAACCAAGAAAAATTGAATAATAATTTAAATATCATATCCAACATTTTTTTTATATTGCATTCCAATAAAATGAAAACTTAAAATAATAGAAAAGGCCAAAGAGATAAGGCTTAAGTGTCTGACCCAACAAAAAAAAGCAGACACAATTGACCTTTTATTTCTTACATGCCTTTGATCTTTTTTATTTATTTATAAAAAAGTAGATAATGTATAGTTTGCTTATCCATATTCTTACTATCAGAGAGGTAGTTGAAAAATTGAGTAATGATTTTTTTATACAAAAATCTATTTTTCAACCTATTTATTAGCTTAAAACACTCCTAAATCGATTAAAAAACACAAGGTTAAATTAAAAAAAAACTTTCTTGACCCTAATCTATTTTTTCAACAACATAAAAGTTTAAAAATACCTCAACATCACTCTTGTCAAGTGAAACACATTGACACAAAGTTTGGTTCTTTTTGTTAATGAAAACTTGACAATTGACCACTTTTTCTCAGGGCTGTTATTTTTCATCAACTCTCATCTCTTAAACTCAAAGACTGGAATGTGAAAACAATGGAGTTTGGATCAAAATATATAATTATCAAACTAAATGGACCAAAAATTATATTGCAAAAAAATTAAAGGCATATATTTCTAAAAACGAGTTGAATGAATAGTATAACAAAAAAAACCTGAATTTTTGCCTCAATATCACTTTTGGTGCTCTCATTTTAATTTTTTCACAAACAATAAAATGAATTTATTTGTGTTTTTTAAATTGAGCATCAACCTAATGTTAAAATATTTTTTGACACCATAATAACCCTTAGAAATCAATTTGAAACAAACTATTAAGTCTAATCTCCAACTATTTGAAAAAATGAAATTGAAACAAAAAAGTTCAATGAGAGCGAAAAAAATAAAAGGAAATAAAGGAAAAATAATATTAAATTCACATTGTTTATGAGATGATACATGGTAAAATCACCATCTATTTCATTTTTTTTTGTAATTAAAGATTGAAATTATTTATATCTTATGTAAAATATAACTCATTTTATTTGATGTTGTAACCACATTAACCTTCCATAATAAATATTAAGCTTGGTTCTTTCTTTATTTTACTAGAAATTTCAACTAATATCATCATTTTCTTCATTATTATCTTACCACCGTCATTATATTATTCTTATTATATCTACTATGCTATCATTCTACTATTATTATTGTCGTCATCTCACCATCACCCTTGTTTTTATTATTAAAAATCCCCTTTACTATTACAATTATCATCATTATCATAAAAGAAACACCAAACTTACTATCTTATCAATATAATATTTTATCATAATTTCACTGTTACCATGTTTTTCTTATTATCACTTATCAAATATTATAAAAACAATTATATGAAAAAATTTTATATGATATTTTTCATTTATAAAATTTTATGTAAAGTATAGGTACTTTTATCTTATGACAGGAAAAATGTTCACAAACACTAAAACTAAACCAAAACATATTTTAAAATAGCTGTAATTTAAAACCAAAATAATGCCAACCATAAATATTAAATCCAACTTAGTCTAATTGGTCAACTTAATGACCCACCGATCCTAATTGAGTCTGCTTTTAAAATACCTAAAAAATTCACTCGGTTAATCTAGAATAGCTCATATGGGTTAACCTGCAACCTGAGTAATCGATTAAAACCTAGATGAGACTTGATCAACAAATATTTTGAAAAAATTAATTCAAAAATAATTTATTTTTTTTTAAATCATAAATTTTTTATATATAAAATGATAAACCTGGATGAATCTAAACTTTAAACCAGGTGTTGGATCGGGCCCTTGATACCGACACGGGCACAAAATGACTAGTCGTTTTCCAATTTCTAGAAAGAGATAGATAACAAGCACGTGGCTCAATAAGCTTTCGAAGCCCAAAATGCTCTCCTTTAAATGAACCGAAATGTCAATATAGTCCAACTGAGAATTAATCAATTTATTTATAAATTCAATATATATATAAATAAATAAAAATGCAAAATCAAAGAGAACCGAAAACTGTGCGTCGTTTACCGTACCGGAGAAAAGGAGAGAGATCCCCTCCCCTTCCTTGGACAGACTGTAACGTAAAATCTGAGAGGCAGAGAGACAGAGATGGCGGCGCGTGGGAAGATGGTGCTGGGTTGCATTTTAGGAGTATTGATTTGTAGCAGCAATCTTTTCACGGTTAGCCAAGGGGTGTGGTTGAATCTGCCTCCTACCGGTACCAAGTGCGTGTCCGAGGAAATCCACAATAACGTCGTCGTTTTGTCTGATTACGTTGTCGTTTCCGATGATCATTCCCATATCCCCACCATCTCTGTTAAGGTAACCCGATTTTTCTTTTTACTTTTTAATTGATACACTTTGATATGAATCTCTTACGATGAGTCTTAAATTAATTATTTTATTAGAATCGATTTTTCCCCTTGTTTTTGTTCCCTATGTGCAAGATTTGTTATTCTTAGAAATTCGTAGGTATTACTGGAGTAGAACCTCGTATAAAAGTGGTGCCCATCACAATGGCAAACTCCTTCGCTCGCCCATTGTAATAAACATGCATTAGTCTCGATGAGGTTGATAATAATCATACAGCATATCCTCGATAAGCTAATAACTTTGATTAAATAATATTTTTGTTCGTCCCCACTTAAATTTAAATTTTAAATAGTATATTGATGAACTAATATCTCTATTAATTAATAAATTTTCATGACCCCAATGGTATTAATTTATAGAGGTTTATCTGTATATGGATCGTGCTTTCTCTACGTGAGGGAGAGAGGAGTGATAGATATTAAGAAAGTATGATAAAAAAAAATTTAAGAATACACTTGAGTTGCTGGATTATGATTTTAAAGTAGGATTCACTTGTAGGGCTGTTGTGTTAGTGGGACTATGTGTGTTTTTGAAGTATTTTCTTGTGTTTTTCTTAGCATTTAGCTTTACATGGGAGTTAGTATTTAATAATTCTTGTTTTATAATTTAAACTTGCACTTGTGCTTACATTTAAAAAAAAAAAAATTAGGTCCATGAATAATTTTACAGTAGGTGCTGCATTTATGTGACGTATGAGAGTATTAATTAACTCTTGGTATATCTAATAATTTCTCTTTCATGGAGGTCTTAATTGTTCGAGCTTGTATGGCTAAATATCCATTATTCCCTTGTTAAGTTTGCTTAAGCATTGTTCTCAATTGTT